>Ga0163150_10003456_pt1 | contig 22213 bp, 23 predicted proteins | sample OliLakLV19P2IB_FD_148628 | JGI IMG/M metagenome (GOLD analysis project Ga0163150, IMG submission 148628) | Freshwater microbial mat bacterial communities from Lake Vanda, McMurdo Dry Valleys, Antarctica - Oligotrophic Lake LV.19.P2.IB | ecosystem: Environmental > Aquatic > Freshwater > Lake >...
CAGGCGTGACGGTTGGCACGTTAGATTATTTATCACCGGAAGCGGTCAACGGCGAAACGCTCGATGTCCGTGCGGATATTTGGGCGCTTGGAGTCATGCTCTACGAGATGCTGACTGGAAAGCGGCCCTTTAGCGGCGATAGCGCGAATCAAACGTTAGCGGCCATACTCACCCAACCCGTGCCCGCAGACTTTGCTCGGCTGCGCCCTGGTTGTCCGGCAGCACTGGCGGACTTGATTCAGTGGATGCTGCAAAAAGATCGCAGCCAGCGTATTTCCAGCACACGCTTGGTCGGGGCAAACCTTGAAGAGATCATACAGGGACGTTCGTCAACAGCGCGGCATGAAACTCGCTCAATCGAGCAGGAGCAGGCGACAACCCTTGCACCACCTCAGACGAACTTAGATCAACGCATCTATTTCATCAAAAGCTTCGATGGCGCGCAGATTGCCTATGCGACAATTGGCAGTGGGAGACCGCTTGTGCGGGCGGCCCATTACCTGTGCCATTTGGAGCAAGACTTGACCAACCCATTATGGCGGCACTGGCTGGAAGGGCTTTCTAAAGAAAATACGTACATTCGCTACGACGAACGCGGCACAGGCATGGCCGATTGGGACGCTCAAGACCTCTCGTTCGAGGCGGCACTACGTGATCTCGAAGCTGTCGTTGATTCGCTTGGGCTTGAACGATTTGTGCTGTTCGGGCCTTCGCATGGCGGCCCTGTCGCTATGCAATACGCCTTCGAGCATCCCGAAAGAGTGAGTCATTTAATTTTGTATGGAACGTTCCTCGGCGCAAGGCAAGATAAAAAGTTATCTCAAGAGGAAGCCGAAGAAGCAGCACTTGAACGCGAGATGACACGCATTGGCTGGGGAAAGCATGACTCTTTGTTTCGTCAGTTTTTCGCCATGCGAATGGCCCCCGAAGCGGCCACCGCAGAACTACGGGCATTCACTGAAACGATGCTGATGTCCACATCTACAGAAAACAATTTGAAGCTCAGGGATGAGATTGCGAAATACGATGTGCGGGATGTCGCGCCAAAGATCAGCGTTCCTACGCTGGTTCTGCATTGTCGCGGCGATCTGGCGGTTGCTTTTGAGGAAGGCCGCCGCGTTGCCGCCGCCATTCCGAAGGCGCGTTTCGTCACGCTTGAAGGGAAAAACCATATCATGTTGAGCCATGATACCGCGTGGCCGAAATTCCTAGATACCATTCATCAGTTCTTAGCCGAGTGAGGTTCGGGAAAGAAAAGACTCACCGCGGGGACGCGGAGAAGAAAAAGCATATCACGGAACGTCATTTGCGGATGTTGTAGGGGCGACCCGGCACATCACCAACCGACGATTAGCAGATTCTTGGGTCGCCCTTCCCCAGCGATCTCCGTTGGAGTGGGCGACCCATGATAGTCTGACAACATCGTGGACATTTTGAGCGTCGATATGTCCGTGAACGTCCGAGAAAATACCAATCTTGATTGGCTAGAACGCTAGGCTAACTGCTTTATGGCGTGTACGTCACCGTTTCCGCGACGGCGATGATGGTCGGCTCGAACTGCGCCAGATCACCGAGAGCGGCTTGCGCGGCGATGACCATAAACTCGCCATTTTCCATGCTCATGACCAGTGTCAGCGCGTCGAATTGGCTGTCCGAACTGTATGCCCGTGCCGTACTGCGACCATTGATCGTGATCTGGTCGATCTCCCCGAATATCACCATCGCGTTTGCCTCACCAGCCGAAACGATCACTCTGGCAAGAATGCCAACCGGATCGCCATCACCTCTGAAGCTATCAAGGGTAATGCCAATACCATCGGTAGGGCGCAGTATGCCCATAGCGAGTTGATCCGGCGTCGGCGCGTTGGCCCGAACCATGTCGGGACTGCTGGCCAGATAGATCGGAAACCAGTCCTCGCCCGTGACCCAGCCCGCAGGATAGCGAAAGCTGATTGTGCCATCGCTGGCGGTGAACGTCTCGCTGAGTCCGCCTTTTGGTCGCAGCAGCAGCCACGCCACCAGCGCCACGATTACAAGAACAATGATGAGAATCAGCCAGCGAAACAAAGGTTGTCTAAGTCTGTCCATGATGCCTGCTTTGTATGGCTTCTTCGACCTGCAACCAGCAGCGGCTCAAGTGTCAGCCGATGCCTAACCGCCGAAGAAAAGGTTGCGCCTAGCTGTGAAGCGCTAAATACTCGCTAGGCAGGTATTCATCGGGGAGTTCAGCATCGACATCGAGCGAGTCTCGATACCCCAACTCGATCATCCACAGCAGAATGGATTGATACTGTCGCACGAGCGCATCGGCTTCATGCGGGTCTTGAGCGCCACGCCAGCGCGCTGCCAAGCGTCCCACGCGGCTTTCCAGCGCATCCAGAAGTTGAAGATCGCTGACGGGTGAGCTTATCTGCATGTTATCCTCTTCGTTTCCAAGGTTCGCCCTGTTCTTCTAAAACGCGAACGTAGTCCTTTATCTGTCCGATTGGGTCTAAAAGTGGCAACCCTAAACGGCGTGGGAACGTCGCGCAGTTATCCCGATCAGGCATCAGTTCATTGAGCGGGAACGCATAAGCGAAAATTGTTTGCTCATTATACCACCACAGCGCTTGCTGGCGGATGCGCTCGAACTCCTCATCCGGCAGGTGAATGGCGGCCTGCCAGACGGTAGTACGCCCCTCTTGCTCGGCCAGTTCAGCGGCGCGGACGAAAATGGCAAGGTCAGCTTGCAATGCTCCGTCGAGCGTTTGGCCGGCTTTGAGCAGGGTAATCACTGCCTCATCCCCGCCTGCCGCAGCGACGGCCTCTGGGGTAGGATGGAAGCCGAAGATGCTATCTTCCGCTCCCTCGAAGGCCATGGCGACATGCCCCGCCCAAATGAGCGCTGGCTCAACGCGGTATCGGGAGTCTCGAAAACCTGTGCCGCGAAACCCAATCAGATATACGGTTTTCATCTTGGGCTAACGGCGATTTCCGGTCTGCGAGTGTGCCAGTCGGTTGACTGCTCGTAGGCGTGGCCGGCGCGCAGCACGACATCCTCTTTGAATGCCGCGCCGATCAGTTGCAAACCGATGGGCAGTCCGGCGCTGTCGAAGCCGCACGGTACGCTCAGGCCGCACACTCCCGCGAGGCTGGCGGGCAGGGTGAACACATCTTCAAGATACATCTGCAACGGGTCGTCAGTGTTCTGCCCGATCTTGAAGGCTGTCGAGGGCGCGACAGGCGCGGCGATCACGTCCACATTGGCGAATGCCGCGTCGAAATCGCCCTTAATCAGTGTACGAACCTGCTGCGCCTTGCCATAGAAAGCGTCGTAGTAGCCCGCCGACAGTACATACGTGCCGATCATGATGCGCCGCTTGACTTCCGCGCCGAAGCCTTGCCCGCGTGTGGCTTTATACGTCGGCCACATCTCGCCCTTGTCGATGCGCTGGCCGAAGCGGATACCGTCATAGCGCGCAAGGTTCGAGCTGGCCTCCGCAGGGGCGATGATGTAGTAAACGGGCAGGCTGTACTCGGTGTGCGGCAGGCTGATTTCCACAATCTGCGCGCCGAGACTCTCGAGTCGGGCAATCGCGGCGCGAACAGCGGTTTCGACTTCGGCGTTCATGCCGTCGATGAAATATTCTCTGGGGACGCCGACGCGCAGACCCTTCACATCACCTGTCAGCGCGGCGGTGTAATCAGGCACAGGCACGGGCATACTGGTCGAATCGAGCGGGTCGTGACCGGCCACCACTTGCAGCAGTCGAGCGACATCTTCAACCGAACGCGCCATCGGGCCGGGTGTATCCAGCGACGAGCCGAACGCGATCAAGCCGTAGCGCGAGACTCGTCCGTAGCTTGGCTTGAGTGCCGCAATTCCGGTATGCGAACCCGGTTGGCGAATGCTGCCGCCTGTATCCGTGCCGAACGCTCCCGCTGCCAAACCCGCAGATACCGCCGCCGCGCTGCCGCCGCTGCTGCCACCGGGAACGCGCTCGGTGTCCCACGGATTGCGCGTGATGGCATAGGCCGAGTTCTCCGTCGATGACCCCATCGCAAACTCGTCCATGTTGGTTTTGCCGAGCATGACCATGCCCGCGTCGTACAAACGCTCTACCAGCGTCGCGCTGAAAACCGGACGATAGCCCTTGAGAATCTTCGAGCCGCAGGTGGTCTCGATGTCTTTGGTGGACAGCACATCTTTGATGGCCAATGGGATGCCGAGCAAGGGGCGATCATCGCCATTGGCGCGGGCGCTGTCGGCGGTTTCGGCGGCTTGCAGAGCGGCATCAGTTGTGACGGTCAGGTAAGCGCGCAGGCTGTCGTCTAGCTGGTCGATGCGCTCAAGATAAGCGTTGGTCAGTTCGACGGACGAGAAATCTCCGCCGCGCAGTCCTGCCAGCGCCTGCGAGAGGGTCATGTCGGTGAGTGCGGTTGGGGTCATGAGCGAGAATCTTTCCAGAGAAACGGGGCGTAATCCCCGATGAATTTACAGGTTCAAATGCCGCTCAAAGTATAGCATAGAGCATTAGGAGCGGCGGCTGCGCTGTACGAAATCCTCGAACAACGGCATGGTGTGTTCGGTCATTAGTTCGGGGTGGAACTGTACGCCGATCATACGCCCATCATCGGACTCAATCGCCTCAATCACGCCATCCGGCCCGACGGCCACCGTTCGCAATCCCATGCCGACCTGCGCCAATGCCTGCCGATGATGGGTATTGACCACCAATTCGCCCGTGCGTAACACCTGCGCCAGCCGCGAATTTTCCGTGATCTGAATCGGGTGCGGCACGCCGCCGCGATCTTCCGTATGAATCAGCGTACCGGGCACTTGATGTTGAACATCGCCGTAGATGCTGCCGTTGGCCTGCGCGTTGATGAACTGCATCCCGTAGCAAATGCCGAGTATGGGCTGCTGGCTCATCGCGTTAAAGATCAGCGTATCGGATTTGGTACGCATCGGGTCAGTAGGCCCGAGATCGTCGGGCAGGTCGCCGATTAAGTTAATCGTGATGCCCGGCCCGCCAGTTATCACCAACCCGTCCAGCAGCGCGGCCAATTCGTCGGCAGCTTCGGCGGTGTCGAGCATGGGCACAATCAACGGTAGACCGCCCGCCGCTTCGATGGCGCGAATGTAGTGATGATCGACGCGCTGTGTGTCGTTGGAAAAGCTGGTGGTGATGCCGATGCGTGGGCGGGCCATAGGGGACTCCTCAAGTAGTCAATGCAGGTATGCTATGAGCATAGCGATGTGTGGGGCGTTTTGGCAAGCGCCAGTCGTTGCGTAGGGGCGCAGCGCACTGCGCCCCTATAAAGCCTACTTACCCGCGCAGAGGGCGGAAGAAGGCGCGAATATCGTCGGCCAAGAGTTCCGGTTCTTCCATGCCGGGAAAGTGACCGCCGTGTGGCAGTTCGCTCCACTGTTGGACGTTTAGATTGCGCTCGACCATTTCTCGTGGCGCTGGCAGCAGCCCATGAACAAAGTTGGCAATAGCCGCTGGAACGTCGGTGCGATCCGTCGGCTTACGCGGCGGCGGATTGTGTGCCATTTCGTAGTACACGCGGATGGATGAATTGATGGTTTCCGTCACCCAGTAGATCGTGATGTTGGTCAGCAGTTCATCTTTGGTGAAGCTGCTTTCGACATCGCCGTTCGAATCGCTCCATGAGCGCCACTTTTCGACAATCCACCCTGCTAACCCTGCGGGCGAATCGTTCAAGGCATAAGCGAGGGTTTGCGGCTTGGTCGACTGTATCATGGCGTAACCGCCTTCCATCATGCCCCACTGCTGACCCTCGGCCATGTACTTCTTTTCGGCATCGCTCAGATTTTCGAACGCCTCGGCATTGTTGCCGATGGGTCGGAAGCCCTCTGAATGAATGCCGACCATCAGTTCGGGAAAGTCAAAAGCAAGCTGAATAACCACGCCCGCGCCGATGTCTCCGCCCTGCGCCGCAAACGTCGAATAACCGAGTTCATCGCGCATCAAGCGGGCGAACAATTCGGCCATTTTTGCGACGTCCATGCCGCGCTGGTGATACTTATCCGAGAAGCCGAACCCCGGCAGAGACCCGATCACCACATCAAACGAATCGGCAGCATCACCGCCATGTTTGGCTGGATCGGTCAGCAGCGGGATCAGTTTCAAATTGTTGTAGAACGTGCTGGGCCAGCCGTGCAAAATCAGGATCGGCGTCGGGTTGGGGCCTTTGCCGCGCTCGTGAATGAAGTGAATGCCGAAGCCGTCAATGTCAGCGCGATAGTTGGCGAACTGATTGATGGACGCTTCTTGGGCCCGCCAATCGTATTCATTCTGCCAATAGCTGACCAGTTCTTTGAGATAGTCGAGGTTCGTGCCGTAGTCCCAATCTGCGCCGTCAACTTGATCGGGCCAACGGGTACGGGCCAAGCGTTCGCGTAAGTCGTCGAGGGTTTCATCTGCGATGTTCACTGTGAAGGGTTGTACAGTCATCGTAATGCCTTTCGGAATATCATCGCGCTTTTTAGACAGTAATGGATGCCGATTAGGCAAACGTTAACTGCGTATTGGAAAAGTAATGGCGCGAAGACTGTACAACGTTCAGCGGCTGCGCGGCTGCGCTTGGCCATTTCAGGCGGTGTAAATCTCGCAGTTAGGGAAAGCGACGGCGAAACCGTACCAGCGTACAAAAAGCTGCATCGGGCGCTCGACTTTCTGGCGGATGCCACTCGCGTCATACAGCGCCGTATCTCGAATGGTCGCGCCTGTGTTGAGCCGCAGCGTATCACCGATCCACGTTGCGCGTTCCACATCGGCAGCGATGTACATGGCGGCTGGGCTATCGCTGGCGGGGTCGATGTAGAGCAGCACACGGCGGCCATTGAGCGTATCGAAAGCCATGTTATTTTGTGCATGCAGCCGCGTGATCGGGTAATAACGCGCTGTCTGTCCTTCCCAGATACCCATGCCCATATCGAGGCGTGGCAGCCGGGAATCTTCCGTGCTGATTGAGCCAAACACATCAACCGGGAATTTCGGCTCTGGCGCAGTACGCTGGGAATCCCATTTCTCGATTACCGACATGATCCCTGACGACAAACGGGCAAGGGCGATCCGGGCATCAGGATGAGTGGCGAAGACCTGTTCGGCGGTGGAATGCCGCAGTGGGGCGACGTGGGTGAGTTCTTTCCCTTGCAGCGGCCCATGCACACATTTACCGGTGATGTGATCCCAATACGAGCCGGTTTCCTCATCGCCGAGTATGGTCATGGCGTTGTATAAACCGTGTTCGGAAAAGTGATAGGTTTGACCATCGACAACGGGCGAGAAACACATGCCCCCATTGCAGATTCCACAAAACGAAACCAGCAGTAGTTCGCCCGCTATTTCGATCTGCGCGACACGGTGAAACACCATTTCTACGGTGACGAAGACTAACGCAAGATTTTCGCGCTCGATCAATAACACGGATGTTCCCGGCGGCACTTCCTTATCAGCCAGTGCGTCTCGCAGGGCAAGAGTGCGGTTCACATAGAACGGCGGTGTCCTTAGCTCTTCGTTTAGAATAAGGCGGTTGATGTCGAATTCGATGTCTCTCAACATAGCAATAAACTGCTTTCAATGTAAACGCATGGAATGGAATGCGGCGGACTTGCTGGACGTGTTGTCATAATATAGTCTACAAACGGGCATGGTTGTTGCATGGATGAGGTTAGCGTTTAATGAAAACCATCGGACTAATTGGCGGCATGAGTTGGGAATCGTCACTGGAGTATTACCGCATCGTCAATGAAACGGTCAAAACGCGGCTAGGCGGGCTGCACTCGGCGCAGTGTTTGATGTATTCTGTAGACTTTGCCGACATCGAACATATGCAGTCCGCTGGCCAATGGGACGAGGCGGGGCGGGTGCTGGCCGATGCTGCGCTGCGACTCGAACGCGGCGGCGCAGATTTCATTGTGCTGTGTACCAACACCATGCATCGCGTCGCTGACCAGATACAGGCGGCAGTTCGTATCCCATTGCTGCATATCGCAGACCCTACCGCCGAACAGATCAAAGCGGCGGGGTTCAACCGTGTCGGGCTGCTGGGAACAGGCTTCACGATGGAGCAGGAATTTTACAAAGGTCGGCTGGTGAGCAAGTACGGCCTCGACGTGCTTGTGCCCGATGCCGACGAGCGCCGCATCGTGCATGACATCATCTATCAGGAGCTTGTGTTGGGCATCGTCAAAGACGAGTCACGGCAGGCATACCAGCAGGTGATCGCCATCCTGATCGAGCGCGGCGCGGAGTGCATCATTCTCGGCTGCACGGAGATTATGCTGCTGATTCAGCCGGAAGATGTGCCCGTGCCATCGTTCGACACGACGACGATTCACGCCGTCAGCGCGGTGGATTATGCCCTAGCAGGTGAGCCAACAGTGATATAATTTCCTACGTCAAAACAAGGGGTTTAAACCCCTTGCTGATTCGTTACAAGTGGAGCCAATCCCATGACTGTAAAATCTCAACAAGACCTGCTCGGACTGATGCGAATCGGGCGCGTCGTCGGGCTGACACTGCAAGAACTTAAGGCGGCGGTTCACCCCGGCATGACCACCGCTGAACTCGATGCGCTGTGCGAGGCGATTCTCACTCGTTCGGGCGCGACGCCTGCGCCGCGTAAGGTCTACAAATTTCCCGGCGCGGCCTGCATCAGCCTGAACGATGAAGCCGCACACGGCATCCCCGGCAAGCGCATCATCCAAGACGGCGACCTCGTAAAAATCGACCTGACAGCGGAACTTGGTGGCTATATGGCTGACGCCTGCGTGACCGTGCCCATGCCGGGAGTATCAGCCGAAAAGAAACGCCTTGTCGATTGTGCGGAAAAGGCGCTCAAACGGGCGATTGGCGCGGCCAAGGCCGGTCAGCCGCTCAATGCCATTGGCCGCGCTGTTGAGGATGAAGTTCGCCGCCACAAAGGGCTGAACATCGTTCACCAGTTGAACGGTCACGGCGTCGGGCGCACTATCCATGAAGAACCGAGCGTGCCCAATATCTACCTCAAGCGCTTTCGTCAGCCGTTACGCAACGGGATGGTGCTGGCGGTTGAGCCGCACATCACGCTTGGCGGCGGCGATATCTTTCAAGCAGACGATGGCTGGACACTCAAGACGGATGATGGCGCGGCGGTGGCTAATTTCGAGCATACCATCGTGGTCACCGACGGCGAAGCGCTGCTGGTCACGGCAGTTTAGAAAGGTTGGTAGGGGCAGACCTGCGTGTCTGCCCATGAGGGCGAACACATGGGTTCGCCCCTACGGTTTATGATGCAACCTCTACGACTCACAATCGAACTGGTTCCCGAATCCGCGTGGCACAATAATCTGCGTCACCTGCTGCCCAAGCCAGCGTGGGATGAACTTCGCCGCGCCACCTATGCCGCCTACGATCAGCGCTGCGGAATCTGCGGCGCGACAGGTCGGCTCGAAGCGCACGAAGTCTGGCAGTACGACGATAGAAATCACGTTCAAACGCTGATGGGATTGATCGCTCTGTGCGGCATGTGTCATCATGCGAAACATATCGGCCTCGCGGAACTGCTGGCCGATCAGGGCAAGCTCGATTTTGAGCGCGTGGTGCGTCACTTCATGCGTGTGAATCAGTGTGACCGCTCGACGTTCGAGGCGCACAAACGCGAGGCGTTCGCTACGTGGCAGGAACGTTCACACTATGAATGGGACTTGGACATTAGCTGGTTGGCGAACGGCGGAAACTAACACTCGATTTATGGTATGCTACGATCAAAAGCACTCCAGCGGCGGTGGCTTATGGCGATTCAGTCGGATAAAAACCTCTATCCCGGCATCAACGCTCACCTGAACAGTTTCTTGCGGCAGCCAGATGGTGGTTGGGAGATGTTTCATGGCCGGTATATCAATGAGATTGTCAGCGCGTTAGATTTAACCCTGCCTGAAAATTACTACGTCGGAATAGAAAAATCGCTACAGTTACACGCTTTTGACATAATTTCCGAAATACCTATTGGCAAAGCCAGCCGAACAACTCCTGACGTCACCCTTTATCAAACAAGTGCTGCGCGGCGTATTGAAAGCGGAGCATTTTCATCGGTCACGCCAACATTGGAGTTCCCAATTGCGGAGACATTTGAAGAAGAACATGATTTCATGTCTGCCCTTGTCTATCGTATTGACGAAGGCAAATACCCCGGTATTCCAGTAACGCGCATCGAGGTGCTTTCGCCAGCCAATAAGCCGCCGGGTACGCATTATCCCCAGTATTTGAGCAAGCGTCAGGAAACACTCAAAAGCGGTTTGCGTCTCGTAGAAATCGACTTTCTACATGAAACCCGTCCGTTTTTGCGGCAAGTGCCTAGCTATCCGGATAGGGATACCAATAGCTATCCTTATTCAATCATCATCAGTGACCCACGCCCAACCGTTGTTGAAGGACAGACACAGGTGTATGGCTTTGGGGTTGATGCTTCATTGCCAGCATTGGAAATCCCCCTCGCAGATCTTGATACGGTTTACCTGGACTTTGGCGCGATCTATCACCGCATTTATGAAGGTCTACGTGCCCTTCGTATCGTCGTTGATTACGAGCAAACGCCAGTCAACTTTGAACGTTACAGCAGCGATGACCGTGAGCGTATTCGCCAGCATATGGCAACGATCAAAGCCAGTCTATAGGATTAGGCAAAGTTGCCAGCGCGCAATGTGAAGCGTTCCTCAATCCACGCCATGACCGTCGGTAGACCCGCGCCGCTTTTGAGATCGGTGAACACATACGGACGTTGACCGCGCATTCGTTCGGTGTCGGCGCGCATCACGTCCAAATTCGCGCCGACGTAAGGCGCGAGATCGGTTTTGTTGACCAGCAGCAGATCGGAGCGGGTGATTCCCGGCCCGCCTTTGCGCGGGATTTTCTCGCCGCCAGCCACGTCGATGACGTAGAACTCAACCTCGACCAATTCAGGGCTAAAGCTGGCCGCAAGGTTATCGCCGCCGCTTTCCAGAAAGATCAAGTCGAGATTGGTGAAGCGCTCGTTCAGCACGTCAATCGCGTCGAGGTTGGCGGAGATGTCGTCGCGCACAGCGGTATGCGGGCAACCGCCCGTCTCCACGCCGTAGATGCGATCCGGTTCGAGCGCGCTCAAGCGCGTCAGGATTGCCGCGTCCTCTTTGGTGTAGATGTCGTTGGTGATGACCGCGATCTGGTAGTCGCCAGACATCGCCTTGCACAGCTTTTCGATCAACGTCGTTTTGCCCGAACCCACCGGCCCGCCCACGCCGATGATAAGGGGCGAGTTGTCGCGTGTGAACATAGTTACTCCTTAGGTTTCAGCCAGTCAGCTTGTCAGCTTTCAGCCAAATACATAACACAGAAACACAGAGGGACGAGAGACACTGAGAAAACTCATTTCCTTTTTGCATTTCCTCGAACCTCGAACCTTATGAAATGAATAAGCGCCGAAACAGAAATTCGTGCTGCATCGAACGAATATCCAGCCCCGGCGCAAAGCCGCCGAAATCGTCCAACGTTCGCGCCAGTGCCGCCTCAACGGCCGCCGTGATGCGTTCGCCTGCCGCGCCCAGAACGGCCTGCGCCTGTGTCTGCCCGATGCTCATCAACTTGAGCGAGGCCGCCGTTTGATTGGCGGCCAGCGCATAGCCATAAGCCAGCAGCGCCGAACGCGGCTCAACACCGAGCGCCGCACACGCCAGACCATGCACGACTGCATGATGACCATAAAAGCCGCCCGCTTTGATCTCCGCCTGATACCAATTGAGCGTCGAATCAGGTTTGTTGGTCATCAGATTAAGCACGCTGGCCAACATGCGCCGCCCGATTTTCTCGCTGGCTTCGCGTGTTTCCCGTGCGATTTTTGTCGCCGCGCACAGCGTATCCAGCCGCATAATCTGCGCCAGTTCAGTCGCCGCATAAGCTGACATCGCGCTGTGAATGACGATCAAATCCGTTGTGGCCAAGCTCTCCAACTTGACCGCGATCAGCCGCGCCAGTTCGTCGGCGTTGGTGATGGTCTCCGCCTGCGTATAGCTCTCCAAACCGCCGGAGTGCGCGAACGCTCCTGTCGGGAATGCCGAGTCCATCCACTGGAGCAGCATCACAAATTGTGCAGGTTCAAAGTTCATGAGTGTGTCTTTGACCCCTCATCCCCCGCCCTTCTCCCACAAGGGGCGAAGGGAGCAAGACAGCGTTCGCAAAGTCCCTCTCCCATAAAGGGAGAGGGATTTAGGGTGAGGGTGTCCATCTCTAAAACAAGAAATAGCGCTGCGCCATCGGCAGCACCGAAGCCGGTTCGCAGGTGATGATCTCGCCATCCACGCGCACCTCATAGGTTTCGGGGTCGACGCTGATCTTCGGCAAAAAGTCGTTGTGAATCATGTCGGTCTTCTTCAGATTGCGAGTGTTGGCCACAGGCGCGATTTGCTTCTGTAAGCCAAGCTGTGTATGAACGCCGCGTTCGATGCCGGCCTTCGACATGAACGTGTACGACGTGCTGTAGATTGCGCGTCCGTAACTGCCGAACATATAGCGCCCGTGTCTGGGCTGCGGCGTGGGGATCGAGGCGTTGGGGTCGCCCATTTGCGCGTAAGCGATGAAGCCGCCCTTAAGGATCATCTCCGGCTTGACACCGAAAAACGCCGGACTCCACAGCACGAGGTCAGCCACTTTTCCCGGCTCAATCGAGCCAACGTATTCGCTAATGCCGTGTGTGATTGCCGGATTGATGGTGTATTTGGCGATATAGCGCTTGACGCGAAAATTGTCGTTACGGCTGGTGTCGTCGGAGAGCTTGCCGCGCTGAACCTTCATCTTGTGCGCGGTTTGCCACGTCCGCATGATGACCTCGCCCACGCGCCCCATCGCTTGAGAGTCCGACGACATCATGCTCAACGCGCCCATATCGTGCAGAATGTCCTCGGCGGCGATGGTTTCGGGACGGATGCGCGACTCGGCAAAGGCCAAATCTTCCGCGATGGCCGGGCTGAGATGGTGGCAGACCATCAGCATGTCGAGATGCTCATCCAGCGTATTGACCGTGAACGGGCGCGTCGGGTTGGTGGATGACGGCAGCACGTTCATTTCACCGCAGACTTTGATGATGTCCGGCGCGTGTCCACCGCCCGCGCCTTCTGTATGGAACGTGTGAATCGTGCGCCCTTTGAAAGCCGCAATCGAGTCATCGACGAAGCCCGCTTCGTTGAGCGTATCCGTATGGATGGCGACCTGTACGTCGTATTCGTCAGCGACGGACAGGCAGTTATCAATCGCGGCGGGGGTTGTGCCCCAATCTTCGTGCAGCTTGAGGCCAATCGCGCCCGCTTCGACCTGTTCGCGCAGCGGCTCAGGCAGTGAGGCGTTGCCCTTGCCCCTGAAGCCGAGGTTCATCGGGTAGGCTTCCGCCGCTTCCAACATGCGGAACATATTCCAAGCGCCGGGAGTGCAAGTGGTGGCGTTCGTGCCTGTGGCAGGGCCTGTTCCGCCGCCGAACATGGTCGTGACGCCTGATGCCAGCGCTTCTTCGATCTGCTGCGGGGCGATGAAATGAATGTGCGTGTCGATGCCGCCAGCAGTGACGATCAATCCTTCGCCCGCGATGACTTCGGTGGCCGCGCCGACGATCAGGTTCGGGTCAACGCAGTTCATGATGCCGGGGTTGCCCGCCTTGCCGATGCCGACGATTTTACCGTCGCGGATGCCGATGTCCGCTTTGACGATACCCCAATGGTCGATGATGAGTGCGTTGGTAATCACAAGGTCGAGCGCGCCATCAGCGCGGGTGATCTCGGCAGCCTGTCCCATGCCATCGCGCAGGGTTTTGCCGCCGCCGAACTTGGCTTCGTCGCCGTATTCGGTGTAATCGCGCTCGACTTCGATAATCAGTTCGGTGTCCGCGAGGCGTACACGATCTCCGGTGGTCGGGCCGTAGAGGTCGGCGTAAACGCGGCGGGGAATACGTAGGGGCATATTAGTCTCCTAGTTCTGAGTGCTGAATGAACCCCTCATCCCCCGGCCCCTTCTCCCACTGCGGGGCGAAGGGGAGCAAGTCCCCTCTACCCTTGTGGGAGAGGGGATTTAGGGGTGAGGGGTAGAAGCCACATAAATAGCTGTTCACGCTTACTCTTTATCCAGCTTGCCATCGACGCGATTGTTCAGCCCGTAGACCGTGCGCGTCCCTGCGATGCTGGTCAGTTCGACGGTTTTGGAGTCGCCGGGTTCAAAGCGCGTCGTCAAGCCGGACGCGATGTTCAGGCGCATCCCGTAAGCCTTGTCGCGGTCAAAGTCTAGCGCCGTGTTGACCTCGTAAAAATGAAAATGTGAGCCGACCTGAATCGGCCTGTCGCCTGTGTTGGACACCAGCAGCGTCACAACGGGGCGGTCTTTGTTGGCGATGATGTCGCCATCCTCTAAGAAATATTCACCGGGAATCATGGGTTAGCCTTTAGCAATTAGCCTTTAGCTGTCAGCGCGCCGAGTACGGCGTTTCAGCTTGTCAGCTTCAGAACTGTATTTACTCGAACCTCGTGCCTCGAACCTGATTTCACTCAGAACTACGGAATCGGCTCGTGAATCGTGACCAGCTTTGTACCGTCAGGGAATGTACCCTCGACCTGAATATCGTGAATCATCTCCGGCACGCCTTCCATCACGTCGGCACGGCTGAGGATGGTGCGCCCGAACTGCATCAGTTCGGCCACGCTGCGCCCGTCGCGGATGCCTTCCAGCACTTCCGCCGTAATCAGGGCGATGGCTTCGGGATGGTTCAGCTTGAGTCCCCGCGCTTTGCGGTCTCGTGCGACCATCGCCGCTACGTAAATCAGCAGCTTATCTTTTTCTCGCGGTGTTAGGTTCATAAGCCCCCTCAACATTTGGTACTGTAGGGGCAAGGCATGCCTTGCCCGATGCGGGCGACACATGTGTCGCCCCTACATAAAATCTACTTTCGCAGTGGTGCGTCCGGCCAGCCGAGATGCTGCGTTCGCAAGGTATCGCGCAGGCCATGAAATGCCGTGTAAATCGTCTCTAAACGCTGGCTGACCATGCGAACGGCCAGCCCGTTACGATACAAGCGCGACAGCCCCCCAATCGCGCCCTCAGCCGTGAACATACCATGATGCGCTTCACAGAATGCCGCCGCGTCGATATTCCACGCGGCCAAATCGCCAAGCACGTAGGCGCTGCCCCAACAAGCATAACCTTCCAGCCGGCCAAGTGCATCTAAATCATTATGAGCTGGTTCGATCACGGCGTTATCGTACAGCAGCAAACCCTCGGAGTCTTGCACAACGAGGCGGTTGATATAGCGCCGGAACTGCAAACGCTCGCCCATCGCCAAGCGTCCCGGCATGACGATTTCGTGCAGAATCAGCAGCGCGCCGGGATGCAGCGTAATGTCGATATGCTGACGTAAGTCGGCATCTGCGAACAGGATGGCCGCGTCCGGCACAAACTCGAATATCGCGCCGCGCTCGACGTCGATACGAACCATCTGTTCCGCACAGCCGTCAGGCATCCGGTAGACCTTGGTCGCGGACTGCGTGGTGAACAGCGCCCGCGTCCCTGCGCCAACGGAGATGTCGATGTGGTAACGATCCCCCTGTACCACGCCGCCCGTCGGACTCAGCAGATAAACGCACAGACAATCCGCCGCATCACGCAGCGCCCGCATGACTTGAAGCGGTGGCCGCGAGTAATTCTCGACCAGCGTTGTGCGCCCGTTTTGCTGCGCGAACGTCAGCCGCAGCGCGCCATCTCTGCCAATTCCGTGCAATGACATAAATATTTGGTCTTGGATGCATTTTCGGGCGAGGCATGCCTCGCCCCTACAGTGTTTGTTCTATACCGACAAATGTTCGCGCACGATTTCCGGGTCGAGCGCCTTCGCGTCGCCGCCGGAAACGATATGCCCTTTTTCCATCACGTAGCAGTAGTCCGCGATGCCGAGCGCGAAATCCAGAAACTGCTCGATCAGCAGAATGGAAACATCCGTGCGCGCCCGCAGCGTCAAAATTACATCCTCGATTTCCTGCACGATGTTGGGCTGAATACCTTCCGTAGGCTCATCCAACAGGAGCAGGGTAGGCCGCCGTACCAACACGCGCCCGATGGCCAACTGCTGCTGCTGACCGCCGCTCAACGTCCCGGCGACGCGCCGCCCCATTTGCTTCAGCACCGGGAAGATCGTGTGAACTTCATCAATCGAGTCACGGCTGGCTTTGCGTTGGTCGCCGTTGAGCGCTTCCAGTCCCATGAGCAGGTTTTCGTAAACGGTCATGTGCGGGAATATACCGCGTCCCTGCGGCACATAGCCAATTCCGGCCTGTGCGCGCTTGTGAGGCGACATGCGCGTGATGTCAATGCCGTCGAACTTAATGGTGCCCTTTTGCGCTTTCAGCAGACCCATGATGGTTTTCAACATCGTCGTTTTGCCGACGCCGTTGCGCCCCATCAGGCATACCACGTCGCCCGTTGGCACGTTGATCGACACGTCGTTGAGGATGCGGCTTTGTCCGTAGGAGACTTGTAATCCGTCGATGGTCAACATTGTTCGTTATCCTTTGTGGTAGGGGCGCAGCATGCTGCGCCCCTACAAAATCGATATTTGCAGAGTTAAGCGGCTTGATGCCCGCGTCCTAAATAGACTTCGATAACGTGCGGGTCGGCTTGCACCTGCTCTACCGGCCCTTCGCATAACAGCTTGCCCATATGCAGTACGGTGACGGTGGTGGCGAACTGGCGCACGAACACCATGTCATGCTCCACTACCAAGATCGAACGGTTCTTGCCAATACGCTGCAAAAGTTCGCCTGTGTGGTCACGTTCGCGGCGGGTCATGCCTGCGACGGGTTCATCCAGCAGCATGAGTTTCGGCTCTTGCACCAGCAGCATCCCGATTTCGAGCCACTGCTTTTGCCCGTGCGACAGCGTTTCGGAAGGAATATCCTGCCGCTCCGCCAGATTGGTGATCTCCAGCGTTTCGTCGATTTTGTCGCGCTGTTCGCCGGAGAGCCGCCCGCCCAGTTTGAAAACGTTGGTCTTGAAGCCGATGGCCGCTTCGAGATTTTCGTAGACGCTCAAGCTGCCAAACACCGACGGCGTTTGAAACTTGCGCCCGATGCCATGTCGCACCAGTTGATGCTCGGACACGCGCCCGCAGTTCACAGTCTGGTCGAAAGTGACCTTGCCTTTATCGGCCTGCGTTTTGCCCGTCACGATGTCCAACAGCGTCGATTTGCCCGCGCCGTTGGGGCCGATCAGGAAACGCAGTTCGCCGTAGCCAATCGAGAAGTTCAAATTGTCCAGCACTTTGAAACCGTCGAAACTGACGGTTACGCCGGAGACTTCTAAGATGCAGTCGCTCATCAGGGTTAGCCTTTCACCGAGGATACGGTTTCGCTGACATCAAGTCCCGGCTCAACTGCGCCCGGAAGCGGCAGAGTCGGGGAATTCCACCTAAGTCCGAAGCGCCGCGCCAGATCACTAACCGAGCCGACGATGCCTTTAGGAAATACCAGCACTACACCAACGAACAGCGCGCCCATGAGTAACTGCCAGATGTCGGGGTAAGAGGTGCTGATGGTGCTTTTGCCGAGGTTGACCACGACCGCCCCGATGACTGCGCCGATAAGCGACCCGCGCCCGCCGAAGGCCACCCACACCACGATCTCAATCGAGGCGACGATGTCTAACTGTTTGGGCGAGATGATGCCCACCTGTGGCACGAACAACGCGCCCGCCAGCCCCGCAATCGCCGCTGACAGCATGAACACCAGCGTCTTGATGACGACGGTGTTATAGCCCATAAAGCGCACACGGTTTTCGTCGTCGCGCACGGCCACCAAGAGCCGCCCGAAGCGTGAGCCGACCAGCCATCGACAGCCGAGATACACAAGGCCAAGCACGATCACGGTGGCGATGAACAGCCCGATCTTTGTGCCGTGATCGGCCAAGCGTAAGCCGAAAATGGTACGCATCTCGGTGATGCCGTTCGTGCCGTTGATGAGGCGCTGCTGACCGATCAGCAGTAGGGCGACGATAGCCGTCAGCGCTTGCGTGATGATCGAGAAGTACACGCCCTGTACACGGCTGCGAAAGATCATGAAGCCAACCACACCCGCGAGTACCGTCGGCACAACCATGGCCATCAAAATCGCAAACACGGGTGAGTGAAACGGCTGCCAGAAGCCCGGAAGTTCGGTCACGCCGTACAGCCCCATGAACTCCGGCATCGCATCACCGACGGCTTCGAGATTGAGGTACATGGCGAAGCAGTACGCGCCAAGCCCGAAGAACAACCCTTGTCCGAGACTCAACATCCCCGTGTAGCCCCACAGCAGATCAAGCCCCAGCGCCACAATCGCATACGTGAGGAAGCGCCCCAACAGGTTGATCTGAAAATCCGACAGCGCGATTGGCAGCAAAACCAGCAGCACAAACGCACACGCGATGAAGATCAGCGTGTGCGGGCTAAAGCCAGCGATGCGGCCTGTGCGGGTGGAATTTGACTGTTGCTTAACCATTGTCATAAGTGAATGTCCTCGCCAGAGTTCAATAGCACCCTCACCCTAAATCCCTCTCCCAGACAAACTTCGTTTGTACGGCGAGGGACTTTCCAAACCTGCTTTACACCCTTCTCCCACAAGGGGAGAAGGGCCGGGGATGAGGGGATAAATACGTTAGCATCTCGTAAGTTACGCTCGACTTCGCTGTGCGATCAAACCGTTCGGCCTGAATTGCAGGAATAGGATAACGACCAACAAAACCGCGACCTTGCCCAACGACGCTGCCGAGTCGTAACCCGCCGACGAGATATACATCTCGAAAACCGGACTCAACGTGCCGATGAGCAGCGCTGCTAAGATCGTTCCCGGTAGGCTGCCGACGCCGCCCAGCACGACCACTAAGAAAGCATCCACGATGTAGCCCGTGCCCAACTGCGGCCCGATCTGACCGATCAACGTGAGTGCCGAACCGGCCACGCCGGCCAAACCCGTCCCTAGCGCGAACGTCAGCGCGTCGGTACGGCGGGTAGCGACACCGAGCGCCGAAGCCATCTCGCGGTTCTGCATCACGGCGCGGGTACGGCGGCCATTGTCCGTGCGGTACAGGTAGAAATACACGCCGATCACGCTGATGATGGCCAGCAAAATGATGAACATGCGCGCATACGGGAAGCCGATGCCTTCCGCTACAACGAGGCGACCATCCAACCACGAGGGGGACGTGATGGGGAGGTTGCGCGGGCTGTAGCTGCGCGCTGCCTGCTGCAAAATCAGGCCGATGCCCCACGTCGCCAGCAGTGTATCGAGTGGGCGGCCATACAATCGCCGTATGATGAAATGTTCTAACACCAGCCCTAAAGCGCCAGTGATGATGAACGCCGCCACGATGGACAGCACAAACACCAGACCTTCACGGTCTCCTTCGGGCCCGCGCAAAGGCTCGGCCAGAAACGCCTGAAAGAAGTAGGTAACATACGCGCCGAGCATGATGAACTCACCATGCGCCATGTTGATGACCTTCATCAGCCCGAACGAAAATGCCAACCCTAACGCCGCTAACAGCAAAATTGACCCGATGCTCAAACCGTTGAATAACTGCGATACCCAGATTGACATAACGTTGCACCATTTGTGTTTGTAGGGGCGCAGCATGCTGCGCCCCTACATTGAACTGTTAAACTACAACGTGCTGCTGACCCTTGCAGGCCAGCAGCACTCGGTTTTCACTCGCGGTTGCAGCTAGATGCAGCCTGCGAAACTTAGGAAGCAGTCTCCATGAACATATCGCAGATGCCTTCGGGTCGGGTCAAAACACCAGCCCATTCGTAGGTGCAGAGATAGGGGTCAGGGATGACGGGTTCGGTTTCGGAAATGGTGTCGATCAGTCCATCCTCGCGGATGATGCCGATACGCACAGGCTTGATGGTGTGCTGCGTCGGGCCATGGAGTTCAACCGGGCCTTCGGGAGCGTCCGCCGTGATGCCGCCTGCGTTGATCGCAGCGCGAACCGCGTCGACATCCGTCGTGCCAGCCGCTTCAACCGCCGCCGCCCACAGATACACACCGAAGTAACCGGCTTCCATCGGGTCGCTGGTCACGCGCTCTTCGCCGTAACGCGCCTTGAACGCCTCAACGAAGGCTGCATTGGTGTCGTTCTCAACGGTCTGATAGTAGTTCCACGCCACCATATGACCGAGGATGTTTTCAACGCCGATTCCGGTGACTTCTTCTTCCGCGATGCTCACTGACATGGTGGGCAGGCTTTCCGCCGTGTAACCCGCGTCAGCGAATTGGTTGTAGAAGGCTACGTTGCTGTCGCCGTTGAGCGTGTTGAAAATCACGTCCGGGTCGGCTTCCTGAATACGCAGCAGGATCGAGCTAAATTCCGTGCCGCCGAGCGGTAGGTATTCTTCACCGACGACTTCCGCACCTGCCGCGTCTAACTGAGCGCGGATGATGGTGTTCGAGGTACGCGGGAACACATAGTCCGAGCCGAGCAGGAAGAAGCGTGTGTGTCCTTGTTCGAGCAGATATTCAACCGCCGGAACGATTTGTTGATTGGTGGTTGCGCCCGTGTAAACGATGTTGGGCGACATTTCCAAGCCTTCGTACTGAACGGGGTAGAACAGCAGGCCGTTGTTTTCTTCGACAACGGGCAGCATCGCCTTGCGGCTGGCGCTCGTCCAACCACCGAAGATCACTGCTACGCCGTCTTCCGACAGCAGCTTACGAGCCTTCTCTGCAAACGTCGGCCAATCGCTGGCGCCGTCTTCGATAATCGGCTCAATCTGACGACCCAACACGCCGCCCGCCGCATTGATTTCTTCAATCGCCATCAATGTAGAGTCGCGCACGGTTGTCTCACTGATGGACATCGTGCCGCTGAGTGAATGTAGAATGCCTACCTTGATGGGTTCGTCTTGCGCGGCTGCTGGTAAAAAGCTCACGCCGAGCAGCATCAATAGCGAGAGTACGAGCCACTTGGTCGTGGCTTTCCGAATCATATGAAACATGTTTCCCCCTGTTCAGTTGCTTAGGTCTTCATGTTAAAGGTAACTAGATTACAGACTAGGAAATATGCGCGTTGTGACTACGTTTCCTAGAGAAACTTTGTGAGAAGTAACCAAAGTGCTGTGGTTAGCGCCTGTGCGCGGACGCTTTTGGCATCCTTTGGCCAACTCCAAAGGGCTGCGCTGTGTGGACTTGCACAATTTGATTTGGTTAAAGTGGGTAAATTATGTTCAGGGGTATTTTAAGAGTTGTGCATTTTATAAAAGCGCCATCTTATCAACGATAAAGTGACGCTTTGTCTATTTTCGCTAGTCGTGGCTGATAGCTGTAGGGGCGACCCGGTCGATTTAACCTATTTTGAACGAGTACAATTTTAGGCCGCCCGTATCAACAACCGATTCGTTGAGCATCAGGGCGACTCAAGTTTACGGTTAAGAGCATTTTCGAGTGTAACGGGTTGCCCTACAGTGTTTGCTGATGACGGTTCAAAATAATCATTTTGTGCGGATACGCACCGCAAGGTATGGTTTTCCCGGCAGTACAAGCTCGTACTTGGGCCACACGCGAGCCTGCCCGCTCTGCGCGGCAAACGGCCTAAACTCGCGGCGCGTTCCCGGTGTGATGGTCATCTCCCACGTGTCGATAATATCGAACTCGTAGTCCTCGGTCTCCGGCAGCCCGTCAATCCAGTAACGTGGCTGGTGTTCGCCAAAATAAATCAGCCGATAATCGCCATTTTGACCTGCTGTAACCCGACGCCACACCCACAGATTTTCCAGCGGAGTTAATCCACTAGCAGGTGCATCCTCGATAATCTGCTTCAAGAATGCGAAACGCTGCCAGCTTTCGCCATGCAGTACGCCGCCTTTTGACCACCACAGAATATCGTCGGCGTGAACGTAAGTCTCGCCATGTCCGGCGTATGCCCCATTGACGACCATCACCCAGAAGCGATGTACGGCTTCTTGTGCGCTGATATTGCCCCACGAAAAAACGATATCGCCTTCGTATTCAAGCTCGTCGTTGATGATCGGTTTTTGATAGTCGCTGCGCCAGCGTTTGACCTGTTTAACATCCCAGTTTTGAATGCAAACGTGCGACACCCACGATTTTGTATGGTCGTAGTTTTTCTCGGTGTCGCCGTTGTGGATCGAACGCAGATGGTTGTACGGGTCTTTCTCTACCAGAATCCGAAAA
>Ga0163150_10003458_pt1 | contig 22208 bp, 24 predicted proteins | sample OliLakLV19P2IB_FD_148628 | JGI IMG/M metagenome (GOLD analysis project Ga0163150, IMG submission 148628) | Freshwater microbial mat bacterial communities from Lake Vanda, McMurdo Dry Valleys, Antarctica - Oligotrophic Lake LV.19.P2.IB | ecosystem: Environmental > Aquatic > Freshwater > Lake >...
GAACTTGAACCGCTCGGCCAGAAGGTGCACGAGCGCGGCATCGATGTTGTCGATACTCTGCCGAAGACTCGTGAGCTCGGCGGATGCTTCGTGCTCGCTCATGCGGTCAAATCTAGTCGTTGCCAAGACTCAGCGGTCGAGCGAAACGGGCTGCCAACCGGCAGCATCGAGCCGCGCGATGAGGCCCGCGCGCACCAACGGCCACTCGTCAACGATCACCGAATACACGGCGGTGTCGCGCCATGAGCCGTCTGCGCGCAACGAGTCCCGACGCACAATTCCCTCGTACTGGCCGCCGAGCTTCTCGATCGCGGCCCGCGAACGCGCATTGAGCGAATCCGTCTGCAGTTTGACCCTGCCGAAGCCGCTATCGAAGGCGAGGCCGAGCATCATGAGCTTCGCCTCGGGATTCACGGCCGTGCCCCACACCCGCGGATCCCAAGCCGTCCAGCCAATGTGCGCGTGTTCGCGCGTCTCGTTGAAGTCGCCAAGAGTGGATGTACCGACGAGCGTGCCGTCGTCGTTGCCGCCCATGATGCGGGCTACGTACACGTTTGCGGTCTCCCACGAGTAGTACCGCTCGGCGAAGTCGAGAAACGCATCGAGCGAACTGGGCAGACCCTCTGGGCCACCACCGTAGCCGCCAGCAAAGACCTCCGGATACCCGATCGCCCGGTACAACTCTGGCAAGGCGTGTCGCGTGAGCGGCTCGAGGCGGATGATGCGGCCCACGAGCGCGCCGACGGCAGGGCGTATCGCGGGCATCCGCCCACACTACAGTTGCGGCATGGATGCATCGTGGAGAACTCTGCCGCTCACCCGCATCGGCGCTTCGTTCGTGTCGTGGTTTCTGTTCGTGCTCTGCTTTGGTCTGCTCTTTCAGATCGTTATGGTTGTGATGGCGCTTGGCGGCTCCTGTGCAAGTGGTGGGCCGTTCGAGATCGCGGTTGAATGCCCCGACAACACCTGGCTCGCACCGGTAAGCATCTGGGTCGGGCTGGGTGCCGTGGCACTCTCGTTCTTTCTCGCGAAAGGGTTTGGCACCCCGTTGACGACCTGGGCGTGGCCAGTGCTGTTCGTCGGCCTTGGCGGGGCATTTCTTACCAGCTTTGTTCTGAGCCAGGACATTGTCGGCCTAATCATCGGAGTGCTCTTCGTCGGGATGGGCTTAACCCCGCTCGCGATCCAGCTGCGGGCCAGTCCCCAACGGACCGTCCTTGGCCAAATTTCGGCAGGAGGACTTCAATTCGTGGAGTCCGACCGTGCCCGGCCGGGGCTCATGCGGCGTTCGGCCAAGAAACCGGACGGCGCGATCATCCCCACGGCCGCACACTGGGCGCTGTCAATCGGCATCACGACGATCGCCGTGCTTGGCGGGCTTCTGACGGCGGCTGCCTGGGTGTGAGCGGCGAGGTTGAGCTGTCCTGGTCTAGCTGTCGATGAGGTCATGCCGAACGATGATCGCTTCGCGGTCGGGCCCGACACCGATGGCTGAGATGCGGCAACCGCTCATGGCCTCGATGGCGAGCACGTAGTCGCGAGCGTTTTTGGGGAGGTCGTCGAACTTGCGCACTGCGGTTAGGTCCTCTGTCCAACCGGGGAAGTTTTCGTAGATCGGAACAGCGTGGTGGAAATCCGTCTGCGAGACGGGCACCTCTTCGACGCGCACTCCGTCTACGTCGTACGCAACGCAGACCGGAATCTGTTCGAGCCCGCTGAGTACATCGAGCTTGGTCATGACGTAGTCGGTCACGCCGTTGATGCGGGCTGAGTACCGAGCGATCGGCGCGTCATACCAGCCGGTGCGGCGCGGTCGACCCGTGGTGGTGCCGAACTCGAAGCCCCTTGCCCGCAACCAATCACCCTCTTCGCCGTGCAGCTCGGTCGGGAACGGTCCGGCTCCGACGCGCGTCGTGTATGCCTTGACGATTCCGATGATGCGGTCAAACCGGTTGGGGGCGACTCCGGATCCGGTCGCAGCCCCCCCGCTCGTGGAACTCGAGGAGGTGACGAAGGGGTAGGTGCCGTGGTCGACATCCAGCATCGTTGCCTGGCCGCCCTCGAACACGACCGTCTTGCCGGCGTCGAGCGCCTTGTTGAGCAAGAGCGCGGTGTCGGCCACCATCGGGCGCAGCCGCTCAGCGTAGCTCAACAGATCAGCAACGACCTCTTCAACATCAATTGCTCGGCGGTTGTAGATCTTCACCAGCAAATGGTTCTTCTGGTGAAGGGCGCCCTCCACCTTTTGCCGAAGGATGTTCTCATCGAACAGATCCTGAATGCGGATGCCCACCCGATTGATCTTGTCCGCATATGCCGGTCCGATGCCCCGCCCAGTGGTGCCGATCTGGCGCTTGCCGAGAAAGCGCTCGGTCACCTTGTCGAGCGTGCGGTGATAGTGGGTGATCACGTGTGCGTTCGCGCTCACCAAGAGTCTGGAGACATCCACCCCGCGCGCGCCCAGCGCGGTCAGTTCGTCGAAGAGTACCTCGATGTCGATGACGACGCCGTTGGCGATAACCGGAATGACGCCTTCTGTGAGGATGCCGGACGGCAGCAGGTGCAGCGCGTACTTCTCATCGCCGACCACGACCGTGTGGCCGGCGTTGTTGCCGCCATTGAATTTGACGACATAGTCGACGCGACTGCCGAGCAGGTCAGTTGCCTTACCCTTGCCCTCGTCGCCCCACTGGGCGCCAATGATGACGATTGCTGGCATGGGCTATTTCCCTGTTCGATCGGACCGTGGGATTACACCCAAGCCTATCGTTGCGGGTTGGCGGTGCGCTTCTCTCGTGCACCGTTGGCGCGCCAGGGAACACTACCTCAGTCGAAATTCACATGCTGAGTGATCCACGCGTGCATCACGACCGCAGCGGCGGCGGAGGCGTTGATGCTTCTGGTGGAGCCGAATTGACTGATCTCAACCGTGGCATCCGCAGCGCTCAGGGCTTCACCACTCAGCCCAGGCCCTTCCTGACCGAACAGCAACACGCAGCGCGCTGGCAACTCGAAACGCTCAATCGCGATACTCCCCAGCACGTTATCAACGGCGATGATTGGCAGTTCCGCCGCTCGAGCAGACGAAACGAACGCTGAGACGTCATCGTGCTGATCGATGTGCTGGTAGCGATCGGTGACCATCGCGCCACGCTTGTTCCAACGCCGCCGCCCGATGATGTGCACTCGCTCGGCGCCGAAGGCGTTCGCGCTGCGCACGATGGAGCCGATGTTCATGTCGTGTTGCCAGTTTTCGATGGCGACCTGAAACGGATGCCGCGTCGCATCCAAATCGCGCCGAATCGCCTCGACGCTCCAGTACCGATACCGGTCGATCACGTTACGGCTGTCGCCGCGCTCAAGCAACTCGGGGTCGAACCACGGATCGCTCGGCCGCTCGCCGCGCCACGGACCGACCCCGTTCGTGCTGAGCTCGTGGCTGGGGTTTGGCGCGCCAGCTGCCGTGTCGGAGGTCACGATCCGAGGCTAGCCGCTGTTAATCTCAGCTCATGCCATGGACACCGGAGGGGCAGAACCTCGTCGTACACGGCAACAACCTCGAGGTAACGGCCGCACTCCCAGACGCGAGTGTTCGCCTCATCTATCTTGATCCGCCGTTCAACACCGGGCGCACGCAAGCCCGACAGTCCACCTCGATGACGCAGTCGGCAACGGGTGCGCGCACGGGATTCAAGGGCCTCAGCTACGAGACGGTAATTGGCTCGCTCACGAGCTACGACGACCGCTTCAGCGACTACTGGAGCTTTCTGCACCCGCGGCTCGTCGAAGCCTGGCGGTTGCTTGACGACCGCGGCACGCTCTACCTCCACCTCGATTACCGCGAAGCACACTATGCAAAAGTGGCCCTTGACGTGCTCTTCGGCCGCGACTGCTTTCTCAACGAGATCATTTGGGCGTACGACTATGGTGCGCGCACCAACAGCCGGTGGCCAGCCAAACACGACACGATACTCGTCTACGTAAAGGACCCGGCCAACTACTATTTCGACAATTCGGCTGTCGACCGTGAACCGTACATGGCCCCCGGGCTTGTGACACCAGAGAAAGTAGAGCGCGGCAAACTGCCGACGGATGTCTGGTGGCACACGATCGTGTCACCGACCGGTCGCGAGAAGACCGGCTACCCGAGCCAGAAGCCGGAGGGAATTCTTCGACGCATCGTGGCGGCATCGAGTGCGCCGGGAGACTGGGTGCTCGACTTCTTTGCCGGCAGCGGAACGACGGGAGCGGTGGCATCCTCGCTGGGTCGACGCTTCGTGCTCGTAGAGAAAAGTGCGGCGGCAATCCAAGTTATGCGCGATCGTTTGCCGAGCGACACCGTCTTCGAGTAGCTGGTTACGATGGCTACATGGGCAATCGTGGCGAGATCGAGTGCTGGCTCACCGACATGGATGGCGTGTTGGTTCATGAGAACCAACCAATTCCTGGTGCGTCTGAACTGTTGCAGCAGTGGCGAGACGAAGGCAAGCCGTACCTCGTGCTCACCAACAACTCGATTTTCACGCCACGCGATCTGAGCGCTCGGCTCAGGGCATCCGGACTTGACGTTCCAGAAGAGTCAATTTGGACGTCGGCCTTGGCGACTGCCGACTTTCTGAAGTCCCAGCTTCCCGGCGGCACGGCGTTCGTCATCGGCGAGGTCGGCATTACAACGGCACTGCACGAAGCGGGCTTCGTGATGACTGAGAGCGATCCCGATTACGTCGTCATTGGTGAAACCCGCAATTACTCGTTCGAGGCGATCACGAAGGCGATCCGGCTGATCGGGGCAGGCTCGCGCTTCATCGCCACCAACCCGGATGCCACGGGGCCGAGTGCCGATGGACCGATGCCAGCCACCGGCGCGGTCGCCGCCCTCATCACGAAGGCGACCGGTCGCGAACCATACGTCGTCGGCAAGCCAAACCCGATGATGTTCCGCTCGGCGATGAACAAGATCGGCGCACACAGCGAGAACACCGGGATGATCGGCGACCGCATGGACACCGACATCATCGCTGGCATCGAGGCTGGTCTGCACACGATCCTTGTCTTGACCGGCATCAGTGATACCGCCGAGATCGAACGGTACCCGTTCCGCCCTGATGAAATCCTCAACAGCGTCGCAGATCTGCTCTCCGCCGAGCCCGTGGAGACCGACCTCGACTGAGCGCTAGTGACTGCTCTACCGGCCTGATAGCAGCTGCGCGGTGCGCTATTGAACGACGGCCTGAGCGGCGATCGAACCGGTGAGCGGCTCGCCGCCAGCCCGGGCGACGAAGCAGAAGAACGATGGATTGCCGGCGAGCCACTCCTGATCGTTGCCCGCGAAGCTGGCCGAGATCTGTATGTCGGCCGCGCCAGCCGCAGCCTCAAAGTTGATCGAACTCGGTGCAGAGCACAGCGGAAGCGTGCGGTCCTGTAGCGCCTCTACTCCGGGGTATGGGGTGCCCGCTGGATCGTCGAAGACCCCCCGGTACACCATTTGGGCACGGTGTGGCGTGGCGCAGTCGACAACGACATAGGTGTCCTGCCAGGCCGACTCCCATGGTTCGAGGCATTCGCCGCCTCGCAACTCACTCCAGGTGTACTCTCCGGGCTCTCGCGGTCCAAGGCCGAGCCCTGGCGAGCTTGACGGTGCCGTTCCAACCGCGCTCGGCACGGCAACCGGAGCCGGCCGGATGGTCGGCGCAAGTCGAGCGCCCACGAGGAATACGGCAACAAGTGCGAGCACAGCGACCAGTGAACCCGCCACCCACAACAGGATCTTCTGCGTACGCGGCATCGGCACCCTGGGTGGGCCGGGCTCGCGAGGCTGTCCGGGCTGCCGTGGCGGCGCGGCCCCGCTCCTGACCGGTGGCGACAGCGAAGGTGACGAAATTATCGTGGCATCGTCGTAATCACGAAACTGCGTGTCGCCGAACAACGAGTCGATGGCGGATGCCTCAACTCCTTCGCCGACCGGATCAGCCAGTCCAATCGGCTCGGCCCAATAGACGTCGGTCGCGCCCTGCATCGAGTAATCGACTGCTGGCGTTTCCCATGGGTGCTGAGCGCGCTCGACCGCAGTGCTGGGTTGCTCGATCGCACTGGTCGGCTGTTCAAACACGCTGGGAGGCTGCTCGATCGCACTCGTGGGTTGGTCTATCGGATCGTAGGCCCAGCGTTCACCAAGGCCCCCCGGCGTTGGCGGCGGTGCCGCCGCCGGGGGCAATGCTGTCGCCTGGGGCAATGCTGTCGCCTGGGGCAATGCTGTCGCCGGCCAGCTTGGAACGGGTTCCGGCGCTCGCGGCTCCATCGGCGCGGCGCCTGCGCCGCCAGGAGTGAGGCCCCACACGAACCCTCCGGTCGACTCGGCGGCGGGGGGCGGCTGGGCAAATGGCAGTGCAGCCGGCGGTGGCGGCGCAGCAAGCGGAGGTCCGGCAAGCGGAGGTCCAGTCGGCGGCGCAGCAAGCGGAGGTACAGCTGGCGGCGCTAGAGCTGGCGGTGGTGCGACCGGCCGAAATGCCGACCCTGGCGACTGAGTCGGCGCAGTCGGCGCAGTCGGCGCAGCAGTGGCAGGAGGATGAGCAGGCTTCTTCGGCTCCGACTCATCATCGAACTGGCTCGCGAGCCAATCGCTCGGATCAATGTCGTCTCTGTCGGCCATCACCGGGCCAACCCAAGGTCTTCGAGTCCGATCGCCCAGAGGTACGGGTACCCGGCCGCTTCAATGCGTTCACGCGCACCGGTCGCGCGGTCAACCACGACGGCGACCGCGGCGATCTCGGCGCCCACCTTCAACAGCGCCTCGATTGCTGCAAGCGGGGAACCGCCGGTGGTCGAAGTGTCTTCGAGTACGATGACCCTTTTGCCTTCGACATCCGGCCCCTCGACTTGGCGACCGCGCCCATGGTCTTTCGGTTCTTTGCGCACGACGAAGGCATCGTAACTGAGCCCACGCGCCGCCGCTTGATGCAGCACGGCGGCAGCGATCGGGTCAGCACCCATTGTGAGCCCCCCAATGGCAGCGACTTCGGGAATCGGTGCGATGAGGTCAAGCATGACCTGACCAATCAGGGGAGCAACGCGGTGGTCGAGGCTCACTTTGCGCAAGTCGATGTAGTAACTCGCTTTCGCCCCGCTCGTCAGCGTGAAGTCGCCGTGAAACACCGCGTCATCCGAGATGTAGCGGATGAGCTGTTCGCGGGCCGAGGTCACTCGCCAAGCCTACAGATTCAGAGACGGGTCACCCCAAGCCAGTAGCGTTATGGGATGCGAGTAGCGACCTGGAACGTGAACTCGGTGCGTTCCCGAGTGGGTCGCGTCGTTGACTGGTTGGGTCGCGAAGCCGTAGACGTGCTGGCGATGCAGGAGATCAAGTGCACCGAGGCGCAGTTCCCTTTGACGGCATTCGAGGAAGCCGGCTATTCCGTTCAACTGCACGGGCTCAACCAGTGGAACGGGGTGGCGTTCGCCAGTCGCCTACCAATGGAGGAGGTTACGGTCGGGTTCGAATCTGCCCCGGGGTTCGGCAAGCTATTGCCAGACGGCAGTCTGCCTCGCGAAGCTCGAGCCTTGGCGGTCACCGTCGCTGGCGTCAAACTCTGGAGCCTCTACGTTCCCAACGGTCGCGAACTCGATAATCCGCACTATCCGTACAAGCTCGAGTGGCTTGCGAACCTTGCAACGGAAACTCGCGTGTGGCTTGACGCGAACCCCGGGCATCCGCTCGCGCTGATGGGCGATTTCAACATCGCGCCATTCGACTCTGACGTTTGGGACATCCAGGCCTTCGCCGGCAAGACCCATGTCAGTCAGGCCGAGCGGGATGCCTTCCGCTCGTTCGAGCAAGCAGGCCTCGTTGACGCGCTCAGGAGTCGGGGCATCGATGGCTACACATACTGGGACTATCAGCAGCTGCGATTCCCGCGCAACGAAGGAATGCGCATCGACTTCATCCTCGGTTCTGAGGCCTTCGACGACCTCGTCGTTGCCGCACGAATCGATCGGAACGAGCGCAAGGGCGACGGTCCAAGCGACCATGTTCCCGTCGTCGTTGACCTTGCAATCGACGCCGAGGACGGCGACGACCGACCGATGTTTCTCTAAGCCGCGCCAGACCAATACCACCACGCACGAGTAGGCTCGCGCGGCCCAAGGAGCAACGCGGCCAACACGAGGATCGGCACCGACAGCACCGTCGTGATGAAAGTCGAGTCGCGCGCAACGGCCCCGCCGCTGGAGCATCAACCCGAGCTTGAGGGAACTCGCGGCCACGACATCGCGTCGGCTCGTGCCGTGGGGTAACAGATCGCGCTGGCAGTGCCGATGATCGCGAAACCAATCAGCACACTTGCCATTCGATCATTCTGGCGCACTGCGCAAGCGACTAGGCTCGCGGCATGAACGCCAAGACGCGAGTTCCGCGCGACCCCAGTCGGCCGCCGAGAAGTTGGGACTTTCTCCTGACGGTGTTCTTGGTCTTCCTGCTCCTGGTCCTCACGGGTATTTTCGTCGTCGCCGGATTCGGAATGGGACTGACGACAATCACGTGCGCAGACTCATCCGCGAGTTGCAATTACGACCTCATCAGCATCGGTGCACTCATCACAATCGTCGGCACCTCCGTGGTTGCTCTCACCGCAATCATCACGTCGGTCGTTCTCATCGCACGCCGACGCGTGTCGTTTGTTGTTCCCCTTGTGTCGTGCCTCGCCGTGATCGGGCTGTTCGTGCTCGGATCCTGGCTCGTCGATGTCGCCGTACCCGGCACGTGAGGTCGGGTTGGCACCCCAGACGGCTAGGAACATAAGAGCACCTTGATCGCTCGACGCCCAGCCGTGGCGGCAGTCGGCATGCCTCCACGTTTCGAGCCTACGACTTGGCGAGTTGCGAGTTACGCTAGTTCTATGAAGCGTCCAGTTCTTACGTCTGTGCTGATCGCGATCAGCGCGCTGATCTACGGAGCATCCCCGATCGACATCGTGCCGGAACTCCTTGCCGGCCCGTTCGGCTTCGGCGATGACGCAATCGTGCTCGTGGCCGCTGGGGTCGCGATCTGGCGCATCCTTGGCTCTCGACGACGCGGCGCTCAACCGCCACAGCCGGAGCCCCCGCTCGCTTAGGGTTTGCTTCGCGCTAGGTGCTAGGTCAGCCTCGAGACGGTCAGACTGTCGCCGGTAGGCGCGACCCCGACGAGCACCGTGTCACCATCACGAATTTCTCCCGCGAGCAGTGAACGAGCAAGCTTGTCGTCGATCTCGTGCTGCATCAGGCGACGAAGCGGTCTTGCGCCGTAGACCGGATCGTAGCCTCGTTCGGCGAGCCAGCCGCGGGCATCCGGAGTGACCGCCAGCTCAAGCCGGCGATCGCCCAACCTGCTCGCGAGACGGTCGATGTAGAGTTCGACGATCTGGCTCAAGTCATCGGTCGAGAGCGGCGAGAAGACGACAATGTCGTCGAGTCGGTTGATGAACTCGGGTTTGAACGCCTGCCGAACGAGTTCGTTGACGGCGGCTTTGCGCTCCTCCCACGGCAGATTCTGGTCAGTGATGTATTGGCTCCCGAGGTTCGAGGTGAGAATCAAGATCACATTTCGAAAGTCGACCGTGCGCCCCTGACCATCGGTGAGTCGGCCGTCGTCGAGCACTTGCAACAAAATATCGAAGACTTCGGGATGCGCCTTCTCGACCTCGTCGAGGAGGATCACCGAGTACGGTCGACGGCGCACAGCCTCAGTCAGTTGCCCACCCTGCTCATAGCCGATGTAGCCAGGAGGGGCGCCGACCAGCCGCGAGACGGAGAACTTCTCGCCATACTCGCTCATGTCGATGCGAACGAGCGCCTTCTCGTCGTTGAACAGGTACCCGGCGAGCGCTTTCGCGAGTTCTGTTTTTCCGACCCCGGTCGGGCCGAGAAACAGGAACGAGCCGGTCGGACGGTCGGGATCCGAAATGCCGGCTCGTGTGCGCCGCACAGCCTCAGAAACGGCGGCGACGGCATCCTTCTGGCCGATGAGCCGCTTGCCGAGCTCGGTTTCGAGTTGCAACAGCTTCTGGGTTTCGCCTTGCGTGAGACGATCGACGGGCACACCAGTCCAGGCAGCAACCACCGAGGCGATGTCGTCCTCGGTGACCTGATCGTTGACCATCCGCGGGCCGACCGGCTGAGCAGATTCTGCCGCGGCCACTGCGGCTTCGATTCCGGGAATGGTTTCGTAATTGAGCTTGGACGCCTTCTGGTAGTCACCCTCGCGCATTGCCCGGTCGAGCTCAATGCGCGCCTCGTTCAGTCGTGTCTTGAGTTCTCCGACCCCGGTCAGGGCCGCCTTCTCGATCTTCCAGCGATTCTCGAGCTCACCGAGTTGCGTCTCCTGAGCGGCGAGGTCTTCGCGTAGTTTCTCTAACCGAGCTTTGGATGCTTCGTCCTTCTCCTTCTTGAGTGCGAGCTCCTCGATGCGCAGTCGATCGACCGCGCGCTTGAGCTGGTCGATCTCGACCGGGCTGGAATCGATCTCCATCTTGAGTCTGGATGCCGCCTCGTCGATCAGGTCGATGGCCTTGTCTGGCAGCTTGCGGCCCGAGATGTACCGATTGCTGAGGGATGCCGCGGCAACGAGCGCCGAGTCAGCAATCGCAACCTTGTGGTGAGCCTCGTATCGCTCCTTCAGTCCGCGGAGGATCGCGACGGTGTCCTCGACACTCGGCTCACCGACGAAGACCTGCTGGAAGCGGCGCTCGAGCGCGGCATCCTTCTCAATGTATTGGCGGTACTCGTCGAGCGTCGTCGCACCGATGAGTCTCAGCTCACCGCGCGCGAGCATCGGCTTGAGCATGTTGGCCGCAGCGACCGATCCCTCTCCCCCGCCCGCGCCCATGAGGGTGTGTAGTTCGTCAATGAACGTGATGATCTTGCCGTCCGAGTCGTTGATCTCCTTGAGCACCGCCTTGAGGCGCTCCTCGAACTCGCCCCGATACTTTGCGCCTGCGACAAGCGCCGCGAGGTCAAGCGCGACGAGCTCCTTGTCCTTGAGTGAGTCGGCGACGTCACCGGCGACGATGCGCTGCGCAAGCCCTTCCACAACCGCGGTCTTGCCGACGCCGGGTTCGCCGATCAACACCGGGTTGTTCTTGGTGCGGCGCGTCAGCACTTGACTAACCCGGCGGATCTCGGCATCCCGACCGATCACCGGGTCAAGCTTCCCAGCGCGCGCGATATCGGTGAGGTTCACGCCGAATTGCTGGAGCGCAGTCTTCTGTTCTTCGTCGCTGCCAGGAGCCCCCTGCATGTTGGCCATCGTGTGCCCTTCTGGCAAAAACCTGAGCCGTTCAGACTCAACATTATGCTGCGGCGTTCGGGAATGCGAGCCAGGCGAAGGTGCTTTACCTCCCCATGACCTCCACGAAGCAGACCATCGGCATCATCGGATCCGGCAACATCGGCGGCGCACTCGCTCGGGCATTCACTCGCGCTGGCCACCGCGTCGTGATCGCCAACTCGCGTGGGCCAGCATCGCTTGGCGCTCTTGTCTCAGAGCTGGGGGAGCTCGCCTCGGCGGGCACCGTCGAGCAAGCGGCACAGGCCAGCGATCTCGTGGTGGTGACGATCCCGCTGAAAGCCGTAGCGAGCATCCCGAGCGACCTGCTCGCGGGACGCGTGGTCATCGACACGAACAACTATTACCCAGTCCGCGACGGGCACATCGCTGAGCTCGACAACGAGGTGCTCACGACGAGCGAGTATGTTGCTCGGCACTTCGCGGGCGCAACGGTTGTCAAGGCGTTCAATCACATTCCGGCGTTACATATTGCCGAGCACGCCCAATCTGTTGGTACACCCGGGCGGCGCGCCCTCATGGTCTATGGCGAGGATGCCGCGGCGGTCGAGCGCGTCGAAGCGTTGATTGGCGAGATCGGGTTTGATGCCGTCAACGGTGGTGGCCTCGCCGAGAGCTGGCGCATCCAGCGCGATACTCCGGGCTACGGGCCGCGCTTCGGCGCCTCAGAACTCGCCGAGAAACTCTCAGCCGCTCGGCGGTATCGCGATATGTGACTCTAGCGCTGGCTTGTTGCTAGGAGGAATTCGAGCACCGAGTCTCGCAAGGCCAGCGACGATGCGCTCGAGTGGGCCGGTGCCGAAAATGGCGCGCCACACGACGCAGAATATGATCGACACGACGAGAAACTGCAAGAACACGGTGTACTCAGTCGAGTACTCGGCATACGGGCCCAAGAGCGCGATCGCGACGAAGTGCCCGGCGTATGCCGTGAGTGCTAGTGCCCCGACGGCGGCCAATGGAAAGAGAAGCACTCGTCCGATTCTGGTCGAGCACGCGGCAAGACACAGCGCGAGTACCACGAGGGCGTAGCCGGTAGATCCGACCGCCTCGCTCGTCGTTGCGCTGTGCGGGTACTGCAGCAGCAATGTCTCCCACGAGCCGTACTCGCGGTCCCCTGGTGCGAACTCATTGCCCAGCTCGCCGAGACCGTATCCAAGGATCATCAGACCAGCGCCGACGAGACCGAGGCGCACCTGCACCCCGGCGCTACCGAGGTCAAGTCGACCGACCACGATACCCACCATCAGGAACCCCACCCATAAGACGGCGGCGAACTCGCTGAGGAGCACGACGTAGATCAGCTCTGTCTCGACGAGGAACGTGTCGGAATTCTCGGAGTAGAACAGCAAGCGGGCGAGCAGAACCAGCGGCGGAGCGAGTAGCGCGACAGCGCTTGCGGCGATGACTAGGGTGCGTGAGCGCCAGCTGATGAGCCAGGCGCCTGCGACGAAGACGACCGCGTAGGTGCCAAGGATGATCGGAAAGTCCGTGCCGATCGCCTCAAGAAGTGTTCCAATCACGTAAATGGCGAGCGCGCGAACAAGAATTGAGATCCGCACGCGCAACAGCTCGACACCGCCGGCCTGACGCCCTCGTTCAGAGACGAGACTGAGCGAGATTCCCGCCATCACCCCGAAGAGGATGGCCGAGCGCCCGTTGACAAGGTCAAACCACGTGTCAGGGCGGGTCCAGTCGAACGAGTCGACAAGCACGAGGTGCGCGCCAATCATCCCGAGCACCGCGATGCCTCGCGCGGCGTCGACACCGACGATTCGGCCTCCGGTCAGTGGCGCGCTCATCGCGATTTCGTGGACGCGGTCACCGTGAATTTCGGTGTGCGTGTGACCTCTCGGGTTATGCCAACGGTCCTCCGCAGCGCGGGTTTGTAGGCCAGATGCGAGTTCCACACCGTCCAGAGTTCTCCACCGGGCCTCAGTACACGGGCGGCCGCTTCGAACATTCGCGTTGCGGCACCCGAGTGCACCGCTGAACCACTGTGGAACGGCGGATTGAGCACGATCAATTCTGCGCTCGCATCCGGCTCAAGGGACAGTGCGTCATCCCGCTTCGTCTCGATACGAACGCCGTTCGCCTCAGCCGTCAAGCGGGCGGATGACACGGCAGAGGCCGAAACATCGCTCGCCACGATCTCGCACGCGGGTTGCAATCGCGCCAGCGCGGTCGCGAGCACTCCCGTGCCGCAGCCAAAGTCGATCGCACGACCAGCGGTCGGGGCCCGATCGAGCGCCTCCAGCATCGCGCGTGTCCCGATGTCAACGGCTGCCCCGGCGAACACGCCCCCTGTCGCGACGACCCACAGTCCAAGATCCGCATAGAACCTGCGGCGTGGTTCATGCACCGCGCCGACGACGGGATGCTGCGCAACAAGTACTCGAGACTTCTGACGCGCACGGGTTGCCGTGACTGAGCCGAAGTGGCGATGGAGCACCTCGTTCATCGACAGGCTCATGTGCTTGAGGCGACCACCGGCAAGCACGGTAACGTCCGGTGCAGCCCCGGACGCAACCATCGCCGCAATCTCATCGAGCGCCTCAAGTGAGCGCGGCAAGCGCACCAACACGATCGAACTGCCCGCAAACGCTCCTTCCTCGAGTGGGGTGGGGTGGAAGTGGGCGGCTCCGGCGTGAGCGTCGGCCGAAAGCGCGGCAGCGTTCGCTGCGAGCGCGAGTTCGCCGATGAGCGAGTCTTGGTGCACGCGCACTGAGGCGGCGCCGAGGTGCAAGGCACCGAGGGTCAGCGCGCCGTAGTTGTCTCCGACCACGGCAACGTCTACACCGAGCAGACGGTCACCGGCTTCGTCGAGAATCAGGCGGTCTGCGGCATCCAACGCCTGAAGCTCGGCCGACTCGAAATCTGGCCAGCGACGCAGCTGTCGAAGAACCGACTCGAGCTCAATAGTCACCGCTGGCGGTGTCCGAGTGGGCGCCAGACGACGATCTGATTGCCGCGCGCCGCGCGAGTTCCTGCCTTAATCGAGATGACCTCGCCGGCGCTTCCGGCGGCGAACACCCGCCGACCGGGCCTCGAGAGCAGTTCCTCCGCGAGCGCGTGCTCTAGGTCACGCACCCGCCCGGCCAGGGCCGTCACCTGATTCTCGAGTTCAAGAATTCGACGGATGCCCTCGAGGTTAAGGCCTTCGGCACTGAGCGCGGCGATCTCGCGAAGCTGCGCGACATCGCGCATCGAGTAGCGACGCGATTGGCCGGCTGTTCGAGTGGGGCTGACAAGTCCGAGCCGGTCATACTGACGCAGGGTCTGGGGATGCATGCCCGCGAGTTCGGCCGCCATGGCGATCGCAAAGGCCGGAGAATATTCATCCATCAGGCGTTCCCGTTGGCCTTCTCGAGCAGTTCAGCTCGAGGATTCTCGGTCGGCATCGCCGCTGCGAACGCATCGAGGTGACGCATGGCATCCTCGGTCAGTCGTGCAGGCACCGCCACTTGCACTTCGGCGAGCAAGTCTCCTGCTCCCTTCGCCGAGGTCACACCGCGCCCCTTGACGCGCAAAATGCGGCCACTCGGAGTGCCGGGCGCCACCCGGAGCTTGACCGGCTCGGCGCCGAGGGTCGGCACCTCGATGGTCGCGCCAAGCACCGCTTCGACGAAAGTCACAGGCACCTGAACGCGCAGATTGAGCCCGTCGCGCTCGAACACCGGATGCCGCCGGACACTCACCGACAGCAGCAAGTCGCCAGCAGGTCCACCGTCGATACTCGGCTCACCCTTGCCCCGAAGCTTGATCTTCTGCCCGTCGCTGACGCCGGCCGGGATTTTGACATTGATCGGCTTGCCACCGACCGGCTGCAGGCGGATCGTATCGCCATTGATGGCCGTTACGAAGTCCAGCGTGGTGCTCGCTTGAAGATCAGCACCCTTGCTCGGGCCTCGAAACCCGCCGGCGCCGCCGAACATTCCTCCGAGGATGTCTTCGAAACTGCCGCTCGGCGAGTAGGTTGCTCGCTGGCTGCTGCCTGCACCAAACATGCCCCCGAAAACGTCTTCGAAACCGCCCGCCTGGCCTCCGGAGGTGAAACGCGCACCGCTACCCATGGCACGAACTTGGTCGTACTCGCGACGCAATTCCGTATCTGAGAGCACCGAGTGCGCCTCGCTGATCTCCTTGAAGCGTGATTCGGCAGCCGTATTGCCCGGATTCGAGTCCGGGTGATGCTCGCGCGCGAGCTTGCGGTACACCTTCTTCAGGTCGGCGGCGGAGACATCTTTGGAGACACCGAGCACCGCATAGAAATCCTTGTCGAACCAGTCTTGACTTGCCACGGCCGCCTCCTCTCCAAACGCGTCGGGTGGATGCCTATTCTGCCGGAACGGCGACGGCGACTTTGGCGGCCCGAACGAGGCGGTCACCCAGAATATAGCCCGGCTCGATCACATCGGCGATCGTGTTCGCCGTGGCATCCGCCGATGGCAATTGCACGACTGCTTCGTGGAATGCCGGGTCAAAGGCTTCGCCCTTCTCGCCAATCTGTTTGAGTCCGAATCGTTCGAACGCCCCGCGCAGCTTCTGCGCGACGATGGTGAGCGGCGCGCCCTCGGTGAGGTCGCCGTGCGCTTCCGCGCGGGCGAGATCGTCGAGAGCAGGCAGCATCGACCGGATCACTTCGGCAATGACTGCATCCCGGTTCGCCGCGCGGTCGCGCTCGACCCTCGTGCGAAAGTTCACGAGGTCGGCTTGCGCGCGCAGCATGTCGGAGCGCATGTCGGCCACGAGATCCTGAGCTGCCTGATCAAGCAGCACCCGGTCTTCGTCCGTGAACAATTCGCCATCGACGTCCTCGATCGAATCGGCCGAGGTTCCGCCAGCAGCGCCAGGCTCTGACTCGCGTGCTTCGCCCGTCACCGGGTCGATCTTGCGCTTGTCGCGGATGATCGGCTGGTCGCCGCGCTCCTCCGATTCGTTCTCGGCTGAGTCCGAACCCCCAGCATCCGGCTCCTCCGACTCGAACTCCGGCTTCTCGGGCTTGTTCTTGTCAGCCATGATCGCCTACTTCTTGGGGTCGGGGTCCGGCGCGGAGGCCTTGTCGTCGGATTCATCCTCGACCACCTCAGCGTCAACGATGTCTTCGTCGCTCTCCGCTGCGGCCGGCTCGCTTTCGCCCTCGGCCGGTTCGGCCTGCGCAGCAGAGTAGATCGCCTCGCCGAGCTTGGTCTGGCTTGCAGTGAGCTTGTCGAAGGCTGTCTTTACGACCGCCTCGTCATCCCCGGCGAGTGCACTCTTGAGCGCATCAACGTCGGCCTGCACGTCGCTCTTCACGTCGGCGGGCAGCTTGTCCTCGTTGTCCTTGATGAGCTTGTCTGTCGAGTATGCGAGTTGCTCTGCGGTGTTGCGAGTTTCGGCTGCCTCGCGACGCGCCTTGTCCTCCGCAGCGTGTTCCTCACCCTCACGAACCATGCGCTCGATGTCATCCTTCGACAGAGAACTGCCTCCGGTGATCGTCATCGACTGCTCCTTGCTCGTGCCCTTGTCCTTGGCGGACACGTGCACGATGCCGTTTGCGTCGATGTCAAACGTGACCTCGATCTGGGGGATGCCTCGCGGTGCCGGGGCGATTCCGGTCAGTTCGAAGGTGCCCAGGTTCTTGTTGTCGCGCGTGAACTCGCGTTCGCCTTGGAACACCTGAATGGCAACAGACGGCTGGTTGTCGTCAGCGGTCGTAAAGGTTTCACTGCGCTTGGTCGGAATCGCGGTGTTGCGTTCGATGAGCTTCGTCATGATGCCGCCCTTGGTCTCGATACCGAGGCTCAATGGGGTGACGTCGATCAGGAGAACGTCCTTGCGCTCACCCTTCAGCACACCAGCCTGGAGCGCCGCGCCGACGGCGACGACCTCATCCGGGTTGACGCCCTTATTCGGCTCCTTGCCGCCCGTGAGCTTCTTGACAAGCTCAACCACGGCGGGCATGCGAGTGGATCCGCCGACCAATACGACGTGGTCAACCTCAGAGAGCTTGACGCCCGCTTCCTTGATCACGTCGTTGAATGGCTTCTTCGTGCGCTCGAGCAGGTCCGCGGTCAGCTCCTCGAACTTGGCTCGGGTAAGCGTCTCATCGAGGTTGGCCGGTCCATTCTCGGTGAGCGAGAGGTACGGCAACTGAATGGTGGTCGATGTCTGGCTCGAGAGTTCCTTCTTCGCCTGCTCAGAGGCCTCCTTGAGACGCTGCTTGGCGATCTTGTCGGTCGAGACATCCACGCCGGTAGTTTCTTTGAACCGCTTGATGAGGTAGTCAACGACGCGGTTGTCCCAGTCGTCGCCGCCCAAGCGGTTGTCGCCGGAGGTGGACTTGACCTGAATGGTCGAGAAGTCGTCGTCCTTGCCCACTTCGAGCAGCGAGACGTCGAAGGTTCCACCACCGAGGTCGAAGACAAGGATGAGTTCGTCTTCCTTGCCCTTGTCGAGGCCGTACGCGAGTGCGGCAGCGGTCGGCTCGTTGATGATGCGCAGGACGTTGAGGCCGGCGATCTCGCCGGCCTCCTTGGTGGCTTGACGCTCGGCGTCGTTGAAGTACGCGGGAACCGTGACTACGGCATCGGTTACTGGCTCGCCGAGGTATTGCTCAGCATCACGCTTGAGTTTGGCGAGAATACGCGCTGAGATCTCCTGCGCCGTGTACTTCTTGGAGTCAATGTCCTGCTTCCAGTCGGTTCCCATGTGGCGCTTGACGGACGAGATGGTGCGGTCGACGTTGGTGACGGCCTGGCGCTTGGCGGTCTCGCCGACCAGCACTTCGGCATCCTTGGTGAACGCGACGACCGATGGGGTGGTGCGAAAACCCTCTGCGTTCGCGATGACGGTGGGTTCCCCACCCTCGAGAACGGCCACGACTGAGTTCGTGGTTCCCAAGTCAATTCCTACTGCTCGAGCCATGTGCTCTCTCCTTGCTTGTGATGCATGTGGCCTGCTCGGCTCTGGCAGTTAGAAGCGCGGACTAGCCCGCAATCGAAAACCTGAGTGGCAGTGTGTCAAGTTTGGTATCTGTGGGCCGCCCTGTCAAGTCAAACTTGAGTCAGGTCGACTCAAGGTGACGTTAGCTTGGCTCGGTGCCGGTTGCAGTTGCCGTGCTAATTGCCCGTAACGCGCCTTACATTTTTCTGGGGGCGCTGGGCAACATCACCGACTACGACACGAACTTCGCCTTCGTCAAACACGTTCTCTCGATGGATACGACCAACTTCGGGCCGCCAACGGCACCGGGCTTGACCCGGACGTAATGTGGCTCGCAATCAGGGATCCCGTCGTGTGGAACGTCGCATACGTCGGGTTGATCGTCTGGGAGAGTCTTGCGGCACTCGTGCTCATTGCAGCGGGCGTCGCATGGCTTCGAGCCTTCATCAGCCGGGGCTCGTTTGACCTGGCCAGGACGGACTCGACCCGGCCTTCCGCAACGCGGTGCTCGCTGCAGTGACACTCGTACTGATCCACACGACGGCGCAGGGTTGGTTGCGAAAGGTAAACGTTAACCCAGAGAACACCTCTAGCCACTAGCGTGTTGCCATGATGGATGAGCAGCCCGAATCCCCGATGATTCCGACCAGCGCCCAGGTTCCCATGCCTGCCAACACCTTGGCGGTGGGTGCTGCCGGTCAAAAGCTCGGAGAAGACAAGGTGGTGCCGCGCAAACAGGTCGTTTCTTGGGCAATGTGGGACTGGGCAACGCAGCCGTTCAACTCGGTCATCCTCACCTTCGTCTTCGCTTCGCTCTACCTCGTCTCTGATAATTTCCTCCCGGCCGACATCGCAGCCCTCCCCATCACCGATCCGGTGAAGGAGCGTGCGCTTGCCGACCTTGCCTCTGGGTACGGCCTAGCGACGACAATCGCCGGATTGCTCATCCTGCTGCTGGCTCCCGTCCTCGGGCAACGCGCGGATGCGAGTGGCATCAAGAAGCGCCTGTTGCTGCTCTTCACCGCGATCCTCGCCCTTCTGCAGTTCACCTTGTTCTTCGTCTATGCAGACCCGGCCTACTTCTGGTTCGGTGCGGGGGTCCTCGCGCTCGGCGCTGTCGTTGCCGAGATCGCGGGAGTCAACTACAACGCGATGCTCGTGCAGGTCTCGACCCGAAAAACGATCGGCAAGGTCAGCGGTCTCGGTTGGGGACTTGGCTACATCGGTGGCATCATCGCGCTCGTTATCGTCGTCGCCCTCACGACCGCTGAATGGTTCGGCCTCGACACCTCGAACGGTCTCGCATTCCGGCTGATCGCCGTCGGCGCCGGCGTCTGGACCATCATCTTCTCGCTGCCCCTTCTGTTCAATGTGCCAGAAGCGTCGCCGACGAAGGATCCTGCAGCTCGCGTCGGTTTCTTCCGCAGCTACGTCGTGCTCGTGAAGGACATCATCGAGCTCTACAAGACTCCGGCAACCCGTCCGACGTTCTTCTTCCTCATCGCGAGCGCGGTTTATCGTGACGGGCTGGCCGGTGTCTTCGCCTTCGGCGGTATCCTCGCAGCTGTCGCCTTCGGATTTAGCGCCAACGAGGTGCTGCTATTCGGCATCGCGGCCAACGTCGTCGCTGGGATCTCAACGATCATCGCTGGTCGCATCGACGACATCGTCGGGCCGAAGGCGGTCATCCTGTTCGCGCTCTTCGGGCTCGTGCTGATGGCGATTCTGGTCTTCGCGCTCGCGGATACCGGCAAGACCGTGTTCTGGGTCGGCGGGCTGGTCTTATCCGCGTTCGTCGGACCGGCGCAAGCGGCCAGCCGCTCCCTGTTGGCTAGGGTGACCCCAGACGGCAAGCAGGGTGAAGTGTTCGGCCTGTACGCGACTACCGGTCGAGTCGCAAGCTTCATCTCGCCGGCGCTCTGGACGATCTTTATCGCTTCATTCGGCGCAACGATCTACGGGGTGCTCGGAATTGGCCTCGTGTTGCTGGTCGGCGCGGTGCTGCTGGTCTTCGTGCGACTGCCAAAGTACGTTCGCGCGCTCTAGCCATGAGCGGGCAACTCGCCAGGGCTCAATTGCTCAACGCACTGCATGTTCCAGGTGCGCCGCTGATTCTCGCGAACGTGTGGGACGCGATTTCGGCGGCAACCGTGGCGAAGGCGCCAGGGGTGAAGGCCATAGCGACGGCGAGCCATTCGGTCAGCTATGCCCGCGGAGTTGAGGACGGTGAGGGCCTCACTGTCGAGCAGGCATTGGATGCGGCATCCATCGTCGTCGGCGCCGTTGAGCTGCCGGTGAGCGTCGACTTTGAGAAAGGCTATGCCTCGGATGCCGCGGGCGTTCAGCGCAACGTCGAACGACTGATCGCAACCGGGGCTGTAGGGCTCAACCTCGAGGACAGCGTCGGAGCATCCAAGGCACCACTCTTCGATGTTTCGACCGCAGCGGCCCGGGTCGCGTCGGCTCGCGCAGCTGCCGATGCGACCGGCATCCCGATCGTCATCAACGCCCGTGTCGACACGCTTGCCGGTGGCGGCGAGTGGAGCGACATGGTCACCCGCGCGAACGCCTACCTCGATGCCGGGGCCGACGTCATCTTCGTGCTCGGCCTGAGTGACGAAGGGAAGGTCTCCCGCGCTGTTGCTGACATCGGCGGACGCATCTCGGTGATCGGCCGCCCCGGCGCGGTGCCCCTTCTGCGTCTCGCCGACCTCGGCGTCTCTCGGGTCAGCTTTGGGCCCTATTCACTCGGCCTCGCGCTTTCGCACCTGCTGGATGCCGCGACGCAACTCACCGCACTCGGCGAGTACCCGCCCGAGCTCGGGTTCAAGTTCTAGAGCCCGAAGTCGCGGTCAAACGTCGAGAACTGCGGCTAGCTCACCAGCGGATTGACCGCGTTCAACCACGGAAGGTAACTGAAGTCGCGGTCTGCCGTCCAAAATTCCTGCACACCATGGTCGCTACAGATAGCGGCAATCCGCGCATCGTGCACCTTTGCGCCGGTAACCCCGCTCGCTGTCAGAACGCGAGCAAGGGTGTCGAAGTGCCGGGCGCTCTCATCGAGCACGAAGCATCCATATGTCTCGGTCAGGGCTGAGATGAAGCCCAGGGCTTCCGATATTGTTGCGGGCCTCGAAAAGTACCGCTGCCGCGTGACGGTGGCGAGAAACTCATGGATGCACGGAGAGGGGATTCCCCACGGCTCGCCCTGCGATGCCAGCTGCGCTAGCGCCGCCTTCGCCTTGGCGTGCTGTTCGAAGTCGGCGTGAAAGGCATAGACAAGGATGTTCGTGTCGACGCCCTTCACGAGCGCTCGTTGATGGCTTCCCACCACGTGGAGGGGTCAACGAGGACCGATCCTATGCCATCGCCGATGGCTGGAAGCTGCACTTCCGAAGGGTCGATCCGCCGAAGCGGAGTTCGAAGGTAGTGGTAGGCGGTCTTTTCGACGAGGACTTTCAAGGAGATGTTCTCCTCGGCCGCGCGCGCCTTGAGCTGCCAAAAGAGTTTGTCGGGGATGTCCACAGTCGTACGCATGCATCGACGTTAGCAGTCGCACATAAATGTGCGCGTATATTCGCCCACTAGCGTCAATTACGATCCCGAACCCCACCCCAGACTCCCGAGGTGCACCCTCGAGCCATGGACACTCCTCGACGCATCGGCTTTTGGCTCAAGACCGTTGACCGGCTGAGCGACGAGCAGTATCAGGAGACCATTGAAGTGCTCGAGCAGATGGCGCGCAACCTCGGATACGACAAAACCGAGGACAGCGTTGGAGCATCCAGGGCGCCGCTCTTCGATGTGGCGACCGCCGTATCTCGCGTGAATGCGGCCTGTGCTGCCGCCGACGCGACGGGCATCCCGCTTGTGATCAACGCCCGTGTCGGCACGCTTGCCGGTGGCGGCGAGTGGAGCGACATGGTCACCCGCGCGAACGCCTACCTCGATGCCGGGGCCGACGTCA
>Ga0163150_10003460_pt1 | contig 22189 bp, 20 predicted proteins | sample OliLakLV19P2IB_FD_148628 | JGI IMG/M metagenome (GOLD analysis project Ga0163150, IMG submission 148628) | Freshwater microbial mat bacterial communities from Lake Vanda, McMurdo Dry Valleys, Antarctica - Oligotrophic Lake LV.19.P2.IB | ecosystem: Environmental > Aquatic > Freshwater > Lake >...
GAAAGGATTTGTCCTCTCTGGCCCGAGACAGTTGCGCTGCTAAGGGAGTTTTTGAAAAGGCAGCCTCGCTCCGAAGACGAGGCCGTTTTCGTGAACCGGTACGACCGTCCGCTGGGAGCCGCCGGGGTGCGTTTCAAGCTGAAGCAATACGTGGCGGCCGCGGCTAGGCAGGTTCCTTCGCTGGCGACAAAGCGCGTCTCTCCGCACACGTTCCGCCATGCGACTGCGTCCAGTCTTGTAGCTGCGGGCGTGGATGTGACTGTGATTCGCAGCTGGCTCGGGCATGCCAGCCTCGACACAACTAACCGGTATGCGCGGGCCGATCTTGAAACTAAGCGGAAAGCACTGGAAAAGGTGGACGGTTCGGCTAGGCCCGGCAAACCACCTCGGTGGAAGCGCGACGCGGAACTGATGGCGTGGCTCGACGCCCTCTGAGGGGCTGGATAATGAGAAGGTGTTTGCGGCCGGATATCGAGAAACACTGGTGCCCGGCTGCTCTCCTTCGCATTTTTTCTTCCTGCTCATTAATCGCCTAATGGCAAGCTTGCCATTAGGCGATGAGGCCATAGCGGAAGATGGCGATTTTTTCAGCTTTGTCGTCGGGCATCGGGTTTGTTTATCTCCTGGACCCGAGCGTACGGCGGCAGGCGGCGGGATGCTAGGCAAATGGTGTGTGGGGAAGCTCAGGCGGGGGCGGCGGCGGGGACGATCGCGGCGCGGCGGCCGGTGGGAGCCAGCGAATGGGGCCAGCCCAGAAGGTGTTGGCGGACGGTGGCGAACAGGAAGCGGTGAGCGGGAATCCAGCCTGCCGATTCGAGCATGGCCAGCGCCCGCTGAACGAAATTGAGCGCGGATGTGGGCTTGGCCATCGCGGCTAGCGTGGCGCACAACGGTTCGGCTTGGGCGCGGAAGCGGCGTAGCCAAAACTGGCCGCGCTGGTAGGGCGCGGCGGGCGGCAGCGCGGCGGCGAGAGTTTTGGCGTGGACCAATCGCGCGATGAGAAACAGCGCGATCACGGCGACGCTGGATCGCAGGTAGGGCAAGGCGAACTCGGGCAGCAGCGAGACGGTGCGGCGGCAAGCCTGGCATAAGTAGCGGCGCACGCGGATCACGCCGTCGAAGGCGGAATCGATGAGGGTGCGGGTGTAGAAGCCGTGGGCGATAAGCGGGTGTTTGGCCTGGCACTGGGGACAATGGGCGGGACGATGGAGGTCCGGATCGGCCAACTGTTCGAGGTAGGGCTGCACGGGACCGGTGAATGGGTGTAGGATTTGCATTGTAGGATCGCTTCCGGGAGTGGCAACTCCCAAGGTTCGTTCTGCGCGGCGGGAGAGTTTCATTGGCTGGTGAAACCGAATAGAACTCTCCCGCACACCTCGCCATCCTATACGCGAAGACCCCGAGCCCCGCGCTGAGTCACGATCCTGGCCGGTACCGGTGGAGGTTAATGTGAGAAAAACGGCCCGGTATGGGGGCTAATATTGTGGCCCGTTACAACGAACGGCGTCTGCAGGTAGATGGCGGCGGCGACGAGCACGTCGAAGAACCGCCGCCCCAGTTGCGTGGTCAGTTGCCGCAGCAAGTCCAGCGAGCAGGCCACTTCGGTTTCGCCGGCTTGCTGAAAGCGGATCCCCAGGAATACCGGAAAAGGGGTGCTGACGAGCGTGACGGCCGAAACGCGGTGGTAATATTGCAGACACTCGCGTAGTTCGCCGTCTACCTTCCGTTCCACTTTCCTTTCCAAGCACGCATCGCGTGTAGGAACCGCAGATTTCGATGCCATCGACGGCGGCGACCATGCGTCCCATGGCCCACTCCGATCCCAGGACGCCGTTTCTCTTCAACCGCTGCGCAATCGTACAGCCGAGCGCAAACAGCGAATCGATGTCCTGGCGCTGCATGGCGTAGCCGAGCGTATCCTCACTGATCGGCCCAATCCGTTTGGAAAGGACACCGTCCCGGCTCTCGAACTCGATCCGATGAAGCGTTGCGAACTGGCAGGCCGATCCGAGAAACACGGCGTCGAACACATTTTTCCAAGGGTGGAGCGGATACGTTCTCCCCTCGGGCATACCGGCTACCAGATCGGCGAAGCCAAACACCTTATCGAGATAGGCCTCAAACTGCCGGCGAACCACGGCGCTACTTCTCCTCCTTCTGACGGAGGAACCGGCGCAGGTTCAGATTGGCAATCTTCCCGGCGGACTCTTCAAAGCGCTTCCGCATTTCCACTTTGTCGCGCACATGCCCGGCCAACGCGGCGGAAAGAGGAAAGGTTCGCGGCTTGCCCTCCCACACGGCCGACAACAGAAATTCGTGATGGAGCTGCTTGCCGTCGGCGCAGCGGCAGTTGGGTTTGCCGCATTTGCGGTCGCGCTCGACGAACGAGCCGGGAAGCATCTCTCGCAAAGAGCCCAAACCGCGAATGAGCCTGCCGCGGAGGTCGAGTTCGGGGTCGCTTGCTATCGGACACTCATAATAGTGTCAGATAGACGTGAATGCAAGCACCTTCTGAGATTTGCAAGAATGACCGGAAAACTCAGCGGCCCATTACTTCTCTCGATTCAACGCCTTGGACCCATCACAAAAGTGGCGTTACGAAATCGCTGCGGCGTGGCTAGCGAGGCAGGGTTCGGACTTCGCCGCGAGTGACCTGAGCGCGGCGGCGGCCGGCATCGAGTTTGGCGCGGGCGGCGCTTTTGGCTTCTTCCGAGATCTGAATTTTATTGACGACGGCACGGGCACCAGCGGTTTTGGCCATGCGGGTGGCGGCGCCTTTGTGCTGGATGACGTTGGCTTTGCCTTCGATGGTCGTGATGCCTCCGCTGGTGGTGAACTTGAATCCGTTTTTGCCGATTTTCGATTTGGCGAGTTTTGCTTGGATGCGGGATTGGATTTCAGCGTCTGAGATTTTGGGGGCGGGCGCGGCGGTCCGTTTATGGGCGGGCGGCGTGGCCGCCGGACGGGTGTGAGGTTGGGCGGCGATCATGACGGAGAGGAGGAACAGTAGAAATTTCATTCCATATAGATAGTGGCGCGCAATCGGGAAAATTCTCCATGTAGAATTGAGACAAACGATGCGGCATTTACTTTTCTTCGCTTTTGCCGGGCTGGCGGTGGCGGCCGATGTCCAATTCAATCGCGATGTGCGTCCGATTCTTTCCGACAAATGCTTTGCGTGCCATGGTCCCGACGCGAAGGCGAAGGGGATCGCGTTGCGGCTGGATAGCGAAGAGGCGGCGAAACTGGCGATAGTGCCAGGGGATGCGGCGGCGAGTAAGCTGATTCGGCGGATCACCGCGGCGATGCCCGCGATGCGGATGCCGCCAGCCTCCACGGGCACTACTTTAACAGCGCCCGAGATTGAGACGCTGCGGGCGTGGGTGGGTCAGGGGGCAAAGTGGGAAGGACACTGGGCGTTTTTGGCGCCGGTGAAGAAGCCGGGCACGATTGATACTTTTATTCGAGAACGGTTGGCGAAAGATGGACTTGCTCATTCGCCGGCGGCGTCCATGGAGACGTTGATACGGCGGGCGACTTTGGACTTGACGGGGATGCCGCCGACCGTGGCGGAGTTGAAAGGTGAGTCATACGAGAAGTTGCTGGACGGGCTTTTGGCGTCACCGCGATTCGGGGAGCGGATGGCGGCTCGGTGGCTGGATGCGGCGCGATACGCGGATACGAACGGGTATCAATACGATGGCGAACGGGTGATGTGGCGGTGGCGCGATTATGTCATTCAGAGCTTCAACAACAACAAACCTTTTGACAAGTTTGTGGTGGAGCAGATTGCCGGGGACATGCTGCCGAATGCGACGTTTGAGCAGAAACTGGCAACGGCGTTTAATCGGAACCATCGGGGGAATACGGAAGATGGGATTGTGGCGGAGGAGTATGCGGTGGAGTACGTTGTCGACCGCATTGAGACGACTTCCGCGGTGTTTATGGGCCTGACGATGGGGTGCGCGCGGTGCCACAACCACAAGTACGATCCGGTGACGCAAAAAGAGTTCTTTCAGATGTTCGCGTACTTCAATAACTTGCCCGAGCGCGGGCGGGCTATGAAGTATGGAAATTCGCCGCCATTGATGGCGGCGCCGACGGCGGCGCAGAGCGCGAAGTTGACGGTGATGGATGCGGAAATACGGTCGTTGGAGGGAATGTTGGCGGCGACGCCATTGGCGCGGTCGGCGTGGGAAAAAGGACTTTCCGGCGCGGCGGCATGGGCGCCTTACGGTGAGCGGGACGCGGCGTTTTCGTTCGACGACGGCGGGGCAACGGGGCGGCTTGGTGCGGCGCGTTTGTTTGACGGGACGACCGTCGTAGCCGGGCCGGCGAAGAGCGGGCGTTTCGATATCGAAGACCGGTTTACGATTTCAGCGTGGGTGAACGGGAATGGGACGATCGCCGCGAGAAAGGCGAACGACGGATTTCAGTCGAAGGGGATTGGGCTTTTCGTGCTGGACGGGAAGGTGGGCTTTCACATTGTCAGCCAGTGGGAGAGCGATGCGCTGAAAGTGGAGACGGAAGAAGTTTTTGACGAGGGCTGGCATCACGTGACACTGGCCTACGCGGGGACGCGGATGGCGGAGAATGCGCTGATTTATATAGATGGGAAGCTGGCGCGGACGAAGATTACTTCGGATACTTTGTACCGGCCGTTCACCAATGCGGCCGGGAAGTTCGACGCTTCCCTAACGGTGGCCGGCGGCGCTGGAAAGGACAGACGGTTCCGCGGGTTATTGGACGAGGTCCGGGTGTATGGGCGGGAATTGCGGGCGGAGGAGATTGAGATGATGGCGGCGGGGCGTCCGCTGGCTGAGTTGGCTGCGAAGGCGTCGCGGACGGCGGTCGAAGACCGGCAGTTAGAGTTGGCATTCCTGGAGACGCAGGACAAGTGGAAGAGTATTCAGCAGTTGCGGATAGAGAAGGAGCGGTTCGAGCGCACGTTTCCGTCGGTGATGGTGATGGCGGAATCGCCGGTTCAAAAGAAGACGCATTTGCTGGTGCGAGGGGCCTATGACAAGCCGGGCGAGGAAGTGCAACCGGGGTTGCCGGCGGCGTTGCCGCCGCTGCCGCCGGGTGCGCCGAATAACCGTCTGGGGTTTGCGCAATGGCTGGTGGACAAGCGCAATCCGCTGACGGCACGAGTGACGGTGAATCGGTTTTGGCAGTCGTTATTTGGAACGGGCCTAGTGAAGACCGCGGAGGATTTTGGACAGCAAGGGGAGTGGCCCTCGCATCCGGAATTGCTGGATTGGCTGGCGGTGGATTTCATGGAGAACGGTTGGGATGTAAAGGCGCTGTTGAAGAAAATCATGCTGAGCGATACGTACCGGCAGAGTTCGAAGGCCACGCCGGCGCTGCTCGCGAAGGATCCGGACAATCGATTATTGGCGCGGGGACCGCGGATCAGATTGTCGGCGGAGATGGTGCGGGACGCGGCATTGTATCAAGCCGGATTGCTTCACGAGCAGTTGGGCGGGCCTTCCGTGAAGCCGTATCAGCCGGATGGTTTGTGGAAAGAAGTCATCATGCAGGACTTCGATTATGTGCAGGCGAAGGGGCCGGATTTGTACCGGCGGAGCCTTTACACGTTTTGGAAGCGGACGGCCGCGCCACCGATGATGATGAATTTCGACGCATCACAGCGGGAGGCGTGCATGGTGCGCGAGAACCGCACGAATACGCCGTTGCAAGCGCTGAATTTGATGAACGACGTGACGTTCCTGGAGGCGGCGCGCTTCATCGGGCAGCGGATGATTTTGGAGGGCGGCGTTGGCAAGGACGACCGTTTGCGACATGGGTTCCGGATTGTTGCGGGGCGCGCGCCGACGGAGAAGGAATTGGGAGTATTGCGTGGCTCGCTGGCCTATCATTACGATTATTTTGCTTCACACGCCGCCGAACGGGAGGAGTATCTGTCGTATGGAGATTCGCCGTCTTCGAAGGCGCTGGACCGGAATGAACTGGCGGGATATGCGGCGGTGGCGAGCCTGCTGATGAATACGGATGAGGCGATTACGAAGGAGTGAAGCGATGATGACGCGACGCGGATTCTTGCATACGACGGCGCTGGGATCGCTGCTCTCGGGCGCGACCAATCATGCGGCGAAGGCGAAGCGGGTTATCTTCTTATTCCAGCATGGCGGGCCATCGCAGTTGGATTTGTTCGACTGGAAACCGAATCTGGCGAAGTTTCGCGGGCAGGAATTGCCGGACTCGGTGCGGCAGGGGCAGCGGTTGACGGGGATGACGGCTTACCAGGCATCGTTTCCGGTTGCGTCAACGATCTTCCCGTTCGCGCAACGGGGCAAGAGCGGAGCGTGGATGAGCGACTTGATGCCCCATACGGCGAAGATCGCCGATGAGTTGTGCATCATGAAGTCGATGCACACGGAGGCGATTAACCACGATCCGGCGGTCACGTTTTTCCAGACGGGTTTTCAATTGGCGGGGCGGCCGTCGATCGGGTCGTGGCTCTCGTATGGATTAGGGAGTGAGAATCAGGACTTGCCGTCGTTCGTGGTGATGATTTCACAGGGGCGCGGGAATTCGCAGGCGTTGGCCGACCGGATGTGGGGGAGCGGGTTTTTGCCCACGAAGTATCAGGGCGTGAAGTTTCGTTCCGGAAAGGATCCGGTCCTCTATTTATCGAACCCCGATGGGTACACGGCTGGGGCGAGGCGGCGGTTTTTGGACGATTTGGGACAGTTGAACCAGATGCGGCTGGAGGAGTATCAGGATCCGGAGATTGCCACGCGAATTTCGCAGTATGAGATGGCGTTCCGGATGCAGACCTCGGTGCCGGAGTTGGCCGATTTGTCGAAGGAACCGGAGGCTACTTTTGCGATGTATGGGCCGGATTCGCGGAAGCCGGGGTCCTATGCGGCGAACTGCATTTTGGCGCGGAGATTGGCCGAGCGTGGGGTGCGATTTATCCAATTGTTCCATCGCGGGTGGGATCAGCATGGGTCCTTGCCGAAGCAGATTCAATGGCAGTGCGAGGACACGGACCAGGCGACGGCGGCGTTGATTACAGATCTGAAACAGCGCGGGTTATTGGACGATACTATCGTGATTTGGGGCGGGGAGTTTGGGCGGACGGTGTATTCGCAGGGTGAATTGACGCCCACGAATTATGGGCGCGATCATCATCCGCGGTGCTTCACGATGTTCGCGGCCGGGGGCGGGTTTAAGCCCGGTTACACGCACGGGGAAACGGATGATTTCAGCTACAACATCGTCAAAGACCCAATGGAGGTCCACGATCTGAATGCAACGATGCTGCATTTGCTGGGCGTGGATCATTCGCGGCTGACGTTCAAGTTTCAAGGGCGTCACTACCGGCTAACGGATGTGCATGGCAAGGTAGTGCGCGAGGTCCTTTCGTAGGAAACAGTTAGTACCATTCCGCGGACGGAAGCCAGGGCTAGCGGGTGTAGAAGTTCTAGTCTTTACCAGTAGACATCATAGTCCTATTCTCCTAACGACTTAGACGGAGTATTGACTCAGAATGACTAAATTGGGGTTGCTCCAGGTACTCCCGCTAGGATTATATGTCACTCGTCTTCCGCGTTTGTTTGTTATTTAGCGTCTTGTTGCCGGCTTTGGAAGGGCAAGGCAGCCAAACGGGGCAATGGGCGCCGCTGGTGAGTTGGCCGTTCGTCCCGGTGAGTATTGCGCACCTGTCGGATGGGCGAGTGGTGGCGTGGGCATCCACCCAGCCGATCTCCCTTCCCTCCGGTCCGACTTCTACCTACGCGGCGATTTACGATCCGTTAACGGGGCAGATCGGGAACCTGAATCACACGGCGCATGACATGTTTTGCGCGGGGATGGCGTCGACGGGGGATGGGCGTATCATTGTGTCGGGCGGCGGCGCGGATGTGCGCACCACGTCGACAATCGGCTTGATTCCGAGATGGCCGGAGACCTGGAGGCGGATGGGCGATATGGTGTCCAGACGATGGTATAACTCCTCGGTGGCGCTAGACCCCGCCGGTGTGCAGTTTTCCCATATCATGCCCCGCTATCTGATTGACGGCCGTACATGCCATCAATTGTGGGGGTTCCTGATCGACGCCAAATAGGCGAGTTTGTGATATTCTGCCGCTAACTATGTCCTCACGCAGAACCTTCTTCATGGCCGCAAGCGCGGCGGCGGTGGCTTCCCAGAATCGCGTTATGGCGAATTCCAAAGTACGGATCGCCGTGCTCGGGGTTAACGGCCGCGGCAAGGACCATATCGCCGGTTTTGGAGATGTCCCGGAGGCTGAAGTAGTTTGCCTGTGCGATCCGGATCTGCGGGTGGCGGGGAAAACTGCCGAGGCGTTTGAAAAGCGATTCAATCGCAAAGTCTCCATTGAGCAGGACCTGCGAAAGGTATTCGAGCGCAAAGATATCGACGCGGTTTCCATTGCGACGCCGAACCACTGGCACTCGCTGGCCGCCATTTGGGCGTGCCAGGCGGGCAAGGATGTCTATGTTGAAAAGCCCGGCTCGCATAGCATTTGGGAAGGCCGCAAAATGGTGGAGGCGGCGCACAAGTACAACCGCATTGTCCAGCATGGCGTACAGTTGCGGTCGAGCGAGGCGCTGCAGGAAGCCGTGGCGCATCTGCGCAAGGGCACCATCGGCAAGGTTTACATGTCGCGCGGGCTAGTGTACCGGTGGCGGCCCAGTATTGGGAAGAAGCAGCCCTCGACGGCGCCGGCGGAATTGAACTACGACATCTGGCAAGGACCGGCGCAGGAGAAGCCGTTCTCCGAACGGCACGTCCACTACAACTGGCACTGGCATTGGGAGTATGGCAATGGCGACGTTGGCAATCAGGGCATCCACGAAACGGACATGTGCATGTGGGGCCTCGGCGTGGACACGCTGCCGTCGAAAGTGACTTCGATGGGCGGGAAGTTTTTGTGGGACGACGACAAGGAAACGCCCGAAGTGCAGACGTCGCTTTATCATTATCCGGACCAGCAGAAAATGATTCAGTTCGAAGTCCGGCACTGGTGTACGAACGATGAGCACGGCGCTTCAGTGGGCAATATTTTCTATGGTTCGGAGGGGTATCTGGTCGTCTACAACTATGACCGCTACGCCATCTTCATGGGTCAGAAAAAGGAACCGGGTCCGGCGCGCAAAGCGGGCGGAGACCACTACGCGAACTTTATTAAAGCGGTGCAGAGCCGCAAGACCTCCGATCAAAATGGGCCGGTGGAAACGGCGCATCTTTCTTCTGGCCTGGCGCACATGGGGAACATTTCCTACCGGCTGGGCCGCCAGTTGACGTTCGATCCGAAGGCGGAGAAATTCGTCGGCGATTCGGAAGCCAACCAGATGCTGAAGCGCAACTACCGCCAACCGTACGTGGTTCCGGAGAAGGTGTAATCGAATGGAACGCCGGCATTTTCTTGTGACATCCGCTACCGCCGCGCAGGCCGTCCTGGCTCAATCGCCGAACGACCGAGTGGGCACCGCGCTCATCGGCGCTGGCAACCGCGGTTCGTATCTGCTGCAAAGTATACTTGCGCAGCCGAACGCCAAGGTGGCGGCGGTGTGCGACCTGAACGGTGAGCGCCTGGACAAGGCCGCCTCCACCGCGGCCAAGGACAATCCGTTCACGACGAAAGAGTGGCGGAAGGCGATCGACCGGAAGGATGTCGATGCCGTGTTTATCGGCACGCCTCCGTATCTACATAGCGAAATGGCCGTCGCGGCGCTGGAAGCCGGCAAGAACGTCTACTGTGAGAAACCGCTGGGCATAACGCCGGCGCAGGTCCGCGCGGTGGTACGGGCGGCGAAGAAGAGCAAAAAGGTATTCGTCTCGGGCCAGCAGTTGCGATCAATGGTCCAGTTGGGTGCGGCGGTGGAGAAGATCCACGGCGGCGCCGTCGGCGAAATCTACATGGTGAAAGCCCAGCGGCACGGCGCGGCCGATTTGCCCCACGACGCGATTTCCGCCGATTGGTATTTCGACGTTTCCAAGTCCGGCGGCTATCTAGTTGAGATGTCCGTCCACAACCTGGATCTTTGCAACTGGGCGGTGAACGCTCATCCGGTGCGGGCCTGCGGTTTCGGCGGCATTATGCGTTACAAGAACGATCCCCCCGGCCGCACCATTTTCGACAACGGCAGCATGGTGTTCGAATATCCCAATGGCGCCAAGATGACTTACACGCTGAACGTGTTCCATCCGCGGCAAATGCCTGGCAATAACCAGACCGTCCACATCTTCGGCGAGAAGGGCGGCGTGGACTTGATGTATTCAACCAACTTTTATTCGCTTACGGGACAGGGGGAGGCATTGCCGCTGGCGGAAAAGGTAGTCGAACCTCCGCACGCGCATACCAAGGCGTTCTATGACTTGATCGCCGGCAGCGGCAAGAATCCGGCCGATGTTACAGTTGGCGCGACGGCGGCGTTGACGGCGATCTTGGGTCACGAAGCAATGACAAAACAGCGTGTTGTCACTTGGGCGGAACTTGGGGTGGATGTGTAGCGTCTGCTGGTTGTGAAGTTCTTTCCGATCGTCCTCACGGTGGCCTTATCCGCGCAGGAAACGACGTTTCGAGCGACGGTACCGGTGGTACTGGTTCCGGTGACGGTGACCGATTCGCGGGGAAAGTTGGTGGACGGATTGACGCACAGCGATTTTACCGTGACCGACAACGGGCGCGCGGTTAGACTTCAACTCGACACGTCGGACACGATCAACGTGCCGGTGGCGCTGATTGTGGCCGTGCAGACGAATGACCTGTCCGCTGCGGCGTTGTTGAAAATTCAAAAGGTCGGCGCGATGATTCAGCCATTGATCACGGGCGAGCGCGGATCGGCGGCATTGTTGGCCGTGGACGAACGGGTGACGGTAGCTCAGGAATTTACGCGTGATCCTACGGCGCTAACCAGGGCATTTCAGCAACTAAGCCCGCGCCGCGCGCGGACCACGGTGGCGCTCGACGCCGTGGCGCACGCCGTGGAGATGTTTCGCGCGCGGCCGGGGAACGAGCGCCGGGTGCTGCTCCTGATTGGCGAGAGCAAAGATCGCGGCAGCGCGGCGGCCCTGGAGACAGTGCTGGAACAGTTGCAGCGTGAAAATATTCAGCTCTACGCGGCGACGTATTCCGTCACGCGAACGCAGTGGACGACGAAGGCGGCGGACCGGCCGCGCCAATCGGGCGGGGAGAACGATATCCTGGCCGGTCTGGGCGAACTGGTACGTCTAGGAAAAGTGAATACGGCGGAAGCGCTGGCGCTGCACACCGGCGGGAAAAATATCGGATTTGCCACACTCCGGTCGTTGCAGGGAATTGTCTCGCGGGTGGGCGAGGAACTGCATGGTCAGTATTTGTTGAGCTTCCCGGCCTCGGGGCCGGAAGGGTTTCATGCGCTAACGGTTCAACTGCTAGAGGCGGGCAAGCGGACGGTCGCGGCGCGGCAAGGCTACTGGGCGGTAGCGTCGCCGTGAATTTGAATGCATACTGGAGAAAAGGAGTGCCTCGCTTGCGATTGGCAATTATTTCCGTTGGATTGGCGGCTTTGTGGCTGGCGGCGTGCGGAACGGGTTCGGATTCTGTCCGCGCCGCCGTGAAAGCCGAGACTTCGCGCAAGCCCGCGCCGAACTTCTCGTTGAAAGACGCCGATGGGAAAGTTGTCAAACTCTCGGACTATAAGGGCAAAGTGGTGCTCTTGAACTTCTGGGCCACTTGGTGCGGTCCCTGCAAAATCGAAATTCCGTGGTTCATCGAATTTGAGCAGAATTACCGGGACAAGGGGTTCGCGGTATTGGGAGTGGCAATGGACGAAGAGGGCTGGGCGGCGGTGAAGCCGTACGTCGCGGCGCACAAAGTGAACTACCGCATGGTGATTGGCGACGACATGACGGCGCAAATGTACGGCGGCGTGGATTCGTTGCCCACCTCGTTCCTGATCGATCGTGAAGGCCGCACGGCGGCCGTACACGTTGGCCTGGTTAGCAAGAAAGTTTATATAGATGACATTGCGCAACTTCTCGGCAAGGCGGCTGTTCCTCCTGTTTCCTCTACTGCTGGCGGCCCAAAATGACGTCCTGAAAATTGCCCCAACAGCGACTCTTGCGGGCAAGCGCGGCGAGAGCACGCAGTTCAAAACCAGCCTGAGCCTGCAGAGCGGCTACCACTTGAATTCGCACAAGCCGGACGACCCCTATCTGATTCCGCTGCGGCTTACTTGGGACTCGAAAACGGTGGAGACGGTTTCGGTAGAGTTTCCACAACCGCGGAAAGAAAAATACGAATTTTCGGAAAAACCGCTCAGCGTTTTCACGGACGACTTCGCCATCACGTCCACGGTCAGGCCGAAGGTTGCCGGGTTCATTGTTCTCACCGGGAGGCTCCGCTATCAGGCGTGCAATCATAACGCGTGTTTGCCGCCGAAAACCATCGATATCAAAGTTCCCGCCGACTTCCGGTAAACCGTGCGCACGCTGTTTATCCGCCCGGGCGCCATTGGCGATTGCATCCGCCATTTTCCTGAGATGGAAATGTTGCGCACGGAGTACACGGAGGTGTGGATTTCACGGCCGGTGGCGCCGCTGGTGCTGTTTGCCGATCATGTCCGCGCGCTGGCCGATACGGGCATCGACTTGGCCGGGTTGCCGGGCCTGCAAGTTCCGCCGGTACTCGATAGCTTTGATCGAATTCATTCCTGGTACGGCACCCAACGCGAGGATTTCCGCGCCGCGGTGGCGCATCTTCCCTTCACTTTTTATCCGGCATTGCCAACGGCGCCACCGTCGGGCGTGCCCCGCATCGCGCTTTCCGGCTCTCGGCATGACGCTGTGATTCTGCATCCCTTTTCCGGCAGCGCGCAGAAGAACTGGCCGCTCGGGCATTTTCGTGAGTTGGCGAGTCAACTTCCCAACGTGGAATGGACGTGCGGGCCGGAGGATCGGCTAGACGGCGCCAGACAATTTAGCGGTCTGGCGGATCTCGCCCGTTGGCTCTCCGGCGCGCGGCTCTATATCGGCAACGACAGCGGCATCACTCATCTGGCGGCGGCGGTTGACACGCCGACGCTGGCGCTCTTCGGGCCGACGGATCCGGCGATCTGGTGCCCCGCCGGCCGGCATGTGCGGTGGACGCCGTTCGCGGCGCCAGCCGAAGTCGCCCGCGTCGCGAAGGAGATGGCGGGCGTACTGTAGCATAGACAGAGTGCCTGCCGCCGGTGATTTCCTGGGACCTTATAAACTCGTGTCGCCGATTGGCGCGGGCGGCATGGGGCAAGTGTGGAAGGCGTTCGATCAACGGTTGGCGCGCACGGTAGCAGTGAAGCTTTTGCCGGACAGTTCCGCCGGTGACCTTCGCGTGCGCTTTGAACAAGAGGCCCGCGCCGCCAGCGCGTTGCAGCACGCCAATATTGTCTCAGTCTTCGATGTCGGCACGGAGGCCGGGGTCCCCTTCATTGTTTCCGAATTCGTCGAGGGCGAAACGCTGCGAGTCCTGTTGGGGAAGGGTCCGGTCCCGCTCCGGCGGGCGCTGGAGATTGCATCGCAGATTGCGGGCGGCATGGCGGCCGCGCATCAGGCCGGCATCACGCACCGCGACCTGAAGCCGGAGAACGTCATGATTGCCGCCGACGGCCGCGCCAAAATACTTGACTTCGGTCTTGCCAAGCGGACGGCGGCCGTTCCGGGGAGCGCGCGCGCCAACAATACGACCGATACTTTTCTCAGCGAGCCCGGCACCATTCTAGGAACTGTGAACTACATGAGTCCGGAGCAGGCGCGCGGGCTTGGCGTCGATTCGCGTTCGGATCAATTCAGTTTTGGAATCCTTCTCTGCGAAATGCTGACCGGGAAGCAGCCGTTCAAACGCGATAGCGCGCCGCAGACGCTGGCGGCCATCATTGCTGAAGACGCCCCTTCGCTGCCCGCCTCATTGCCCGTCCCCTTGCGGTGGGTGGTGGAACGCTGCCTGGAAAAAGAGCCGACGCAGCGCTACGGCTCATCGGCGGATCTGTACCGCGATCTGCGGCACATGCGGGAACATTTGACGGACCTGTCCGCGCAAGCGTCAACCGTGCCGGCCCCGCGCAAGCGTGTGCCGTGGCTGGCCGCCGGATTGGCTGGATTCGCGTTGGGCGCCGCCGCGCTGCTGCTGTTTGCAACGGGCGGAGAAGAAGTGGATCCGGTCGATTTAATTCCCTTTGCCACTGAGCCGGAGACGGAGACGTCGCCGTCGTTTTCGCCCGATGGCGAGTCGATTGCGTATTGGAAAGCCGGGAATCAACTTTGGGTGCGGGCGCTGAACAATCCCAACGCCGTAATGCTGGCGGAAGGCGCAACCGGCAGGCCCATCTGGAGCCGCGACGGCAATCGAGTCTGCTACAAAAGCGGCCGGGAGTTCTGGTGCGTCAGCGCCGCCGGCGGCTCGACGAGAAAGCTGCTGGTCGACGCCGGAATGGGCACCCCACAATTCTCACCGGACGGTAAGGGCTTGCTCTTCATTCGGCCGAATCCGGAAGGACCGTCGCAGTTATTCATCAGTTCTCCAGTCGGAGACGAACCAAAACCGGTACCCGAGGTCAAACTCCCGGTGCGCGTGGATACGCTGTTTGGGTTCTCACCGGATGGAAAGAAACTCGCCCTGCATACTTTCACACATGATTTGTGGATTGCGCCATTTCCACGAGGCGAGGCGCGCAGAATACCAACGGCCAAGGGGAATTTTTTCGATTGGTTTCCCGACGGCCGTCACGCGGTGATCTCCGCCGAACGCGAGGGTTTCCAGGCCATCTATCTCATCGACACCGAGAGTGCGGCCCAACGGTTACTGCTGCGCGGCGAAACTCAGTTGGCGGCGACTTCCATGAGTCCCGGCGGCGAACGATTGGTCTACTCCACCGGCTTGGCGGATTGGGATGCAATTGAGTATGGAATGAATGGCAAAGTCCTGCGGCCCATGGTGGCAACCACCAGCCGGGAACTCTACTCCAGTTGGTCCCCGGCTGACGAGCGATTCGCTTATGTCAGTCTGGCCGGCCGGCACCCCTCCCTGTGGACGCGCGCCACCGACGGTAGTTCGCCCATGCTTTTGCGCGAGGCGCCGGAAGCTCCAAACGGCCCGTCGTCGCCAGCCTATTCACCCGATGGCCGGCGGCTTGCCTACTGGGTTCCACAGGAGCTGCAAACCATCCCTGCGGGCGGCGGGCAGCACGTAACCGTGGCGAAAGTCCGAGCGCCGGTGAGCGACATTTGTTGGTCGGCAGACGGAGAGACGATATGGTTCACCCAGCCAGGGCGTCTGATGAAAGTCTCCACATTAGGAGGCGATCCGGAGGCCGTCCGGGAAATTCGCGGCCTCCAGGTCGCATGCTCCGCGGACGGTCGATGGATTTCCTACCCGGATGAGAAAGGGCTGCATTTGATGGCCCCGAGCGGGAAGGAAGACCATCTGCTGATCCCCGGCCCGCTGGCGAATGGGAGGGCGCAGTTTGGGGAGGCCGGACGAGTGCTCTATCAACTCGAGTCGGAGGCGCGGACAATAGTCACATGGGACGTCGCGACGGGCCGCAAGCTGCGAAGCGTAGTCTTGCAGACTAAACCGGGAGAGATGGTAAACCATTTCAGCGTTCATCCTGACGGGAAACGAATTTTAGTGCAGGTTGGCCGCATCGCCTACGACCTGTGGCTGGCGGAGGGTTTCGCGCAACCGGCGCCCGCGTGGCGCCGTTGGTTGCAGCACTGGGTGGTTCCTTTCCGGCCTCTGCCGCCACGGCCTGTGCCGGAGTGATAGACTGCTCCCGATGATTAACCGATTTTTACTATCCGTCATTTTTGGTTTGGCCGCCGGGGCGGCGGGGTGGAAGATTGAGACCATCGCCGGCAACGGTAAACCGGGCTACGCCGCCGACCAATTGAACAACCCCTACGGCTTAGCGATTGGCCCGGATGGCGCGCTCTATATTTGCGACATCGACAATCACGTCGTGCGGCGATTGGATCTGGGCACGCGGCGGTTAACCACAGTGGCGGGGAACGCGCGCATGGGTTATGCGGGGGATGGCGGCGCGGCGACGGCGGCGACTCTAAACCAGCCTTACGAAGTGCGTTTCGACAAAGCCGGAAACATGTTCTTCGTCGAGATGAAGAACAATGTGGTGCGGCGCGTCGATGCCAAGACGAAGATCATCACAACGGTCGCCGGGACCGGGAAGCCCGGTTTTTCTGGCGACGGCGGTCCGGCGGACAAGGCGCTTTTGAATCAGCCGCACAGCATCCAATTCGATCCGGATGGGGGCCTGTTGATTTGCGACATCGCCAATCACCGCATTCGCCGCGTCGATATGAGGACGGGGATCATCAGCACATGGGCCGGGACCGGGGAGAAGAAGCCGACGCCCGATGGGGCGGCGCTTGCGGGGACGCCATTGAATGGTCCGCGGGCCATTGACGCCGACCCGAAAGGCAATCTGTATTTGGCGCTTCGCGAAGGCAATATGGTTTACCGCATTGATTGGAAGGCGAAGACGCTGCACCATATTGCGGGTACTGGCGCGAAGGGTTGGGCAGGCGATGGCGGCCCGGCGAAGCAGGCGTTGTTGAACGGGCCGAAAGGGATAAGCTGGTCGAAGGACGGCGGCGTCTACATCGCCGATACGGAGAGCCACACCATTCGCCGCATCGATCTCAAGACCGGCATCATCAGTACGCCCGCCGGCAATGGTAAACGCGGGGATGGGCCGGAGACAACGCCGGCTGAGTGCTCCATGGCCCGGCCCCACGGCGTGTTTGTCGATAAGAAAGGCGTCGTTTATATCGGCGATTCGGAAGCGCATCGGGTGCGGCGGTTGGCTACTTCGAAATAAACCCGGCGGCGGCGAGGATCAGGCCCAGACGGCGGTTGTCGTTTGGCGCCTGGAAGGTTTTGTCGATGGCGAGCGTTAATTGGACGGCTTCATTTTTTGCCGCGAAAGGCGCTGTTCGCAACGTGTGCGAACCGGTAGCGAGGAGTGTTTGCGAGAGCATCGTCTGCCCGTCGAGAGCGATCGTGATCTGCCGGCCGGGGGCCTGATCGGGGAGATATATTCTCACCTCCAGGGACGCTGGCGCGCGTGGCCGCTTCAGCAGCAAGACCGCGCGGCCGTCCATCCATCGCCACTGTTCATTTTCCAATTCATGCACGCCGGAGACGATTTGCGACGAGGCCTCCGGCGAGCCCATTTGCAAATACGACAACTCCGGTTTGCGCGCGATTACCGATATGGTGCGGACGATGTCGATTGGTTCGTTCGAGATGTCGAAGGGGCGCAAACCCTTGGCTGCGGAGGAGTAAGCCGAGCGTGAATTGAGGCCGATCAGACGCAGCGGAATCGGCGACGTGATGACCGTCTCACGGACCGCCGCGGGCACGCCACCGCCGGTAGTGAATTTCACGGAATCGGCAAGCGGGCTGGTGATCACGAAGTCACCGGGCTGTACCGCTTGGCCGCGCAGAAGCGGCAACGCGCCCCGCGACTCCAAATAGAAACGCAACCCCCACTCGCCGTTCACCCACACTCGTTTCTCGTTCGGCGCGGTGTTGGCGATACGCCGATAGCCGTCCCAATGTTGGTAATTCACCGTCGCCAGCAGCAAGCCCAACACCAGATTCGCGGCGACGGCCCAGTAACCCGTATGCTCCGCGACGAGAATACAAACCGGCAGCGCGAGCGGTAATAGATACCGTGCCGATCCGGCGAAAAACAGCACGAGCGCCGCGGCGAAGAACAACAGAATCCACTGCCCCAGCCACCCATGCTTCCGCGCGCCCGCCAGAATCAACGAGCCAACAAAGATCGACCCCCAACACAGCGGGTTGGGATCGAAGCAGGCCGCAATTGCCGCCGGAGCGATTGCCCAAAGCCATTCGTGACGGAAGATGGAAATCGCCGCAAGCGGCGTCACCAGCCACCCCAGATGCGCCATCAGCGCCACGGCGTTTCGGATCTTGTTCTCTAACCTTTGCAGGCCGTAGGTGTTGAAGTAGCCGGTGAGAACTTGAGCCGGCATACTGCCCGATGTGGCCCGCTCCCACAGTTCATAAGCGCCCAGCGCAATGGGTATAGTTGCCAGCACCCAGTGAGGCTTTCGGCGTATCAAAAAGAGAATCGGCGCCAATACAATGGCCTGATATCCGCAAGCCGCGGCGAGCACCATGGCCCCCGCCGCCAACACCATTTTCTCCGCCAGGAATAGCGCCGTGGCCAGCAGCCAGAACGCGACCAACGGAAGGTCGCTTTCCAGCGATGTCCCGTTCACCACAAACGCCGGCGCCGCGCAAAAAAGCAAAACAGCGAGTAGCGCCTTCTCTGTATATCGCCTTGCAATCGCCAACGCCGACAATGCCGCAATCAACGAGAACGGAATGTACGCCGCATGGAACGGCACTTCATAGACGTCGTGAAAAACAGCGAGAATCGCGCCTAAGTACCAGACGTTGAACGGCGGATGCGGATGCCCTTGCATGGACACCACATCGCCCTGAAACGCGTACGAAGTGTGCTTGGGATGCAGCGGCTCAATTTGCGCGTGCTGCGCGCCGTACAGGTAATAGATGTCGTCGCCCTGGATGGGCTGGGATAGAAAGGGCAGCCGCAGCGCCAGCACAAATGCGATGACGATTAGCGCCTGCCGTTTCCACACGCTTACTCGCCCAGGTACGCCTGATAATCGGCGGCGGACATCAGCCCTTCCACTTCGGCCAAATTCGCCAGCTTCACCTTCACCAGCCAGGCAGCGCCATGCGGATCGGCATTCAACTTCTCCGGCGCGGTCCCTAGATCGGCATTCGATTCCAAAACTTCGCCGTTAACAGGCGAGTAAATATCGGACACGGCCTTCACCGATTCCACCGAGCCCAGCGCCTTGCCCATCTCCACGGCTGTTCCCGCTTTCGGCAAATCGACATAAACGATGTCGCCCAGTTCCTCCTGCGCGTGGTCCGTAATGCCGATGGTGCCCGTGTCCCCTTCAATTAGGATCCACTCGTGTTCTTTGGTGTATTTGTAGTTTTCCGGATACATTATTTTGCTCGCTTGTAGAAGGGCGTTGCTACCACTTCCGCGTCAACCGCCTGATTGCGAATCATAACTTGAATCGGTTGTCCGATGTTGGCTTTCTCTACCGGAAGATAGCAAAGCCCAATGTTCATGTTCACCGTAGGACCCGGGCCGCCGGAAGTAACCCACCCGCCGCCGGCAATATCATAGCCGTCGCGGCCAATTCCGCGACCCGTCATTTTGAACCCGCACAGCTTCCGCTTCAGCCCCGCCGCCTTGATTTCCGCGAGCTTGCCTTTGCCCAGAAACTCGCCCTTGTTGAACTTGACGATCCAGCTCAACCCGGCTTCCAGGGGATTCAATTCATCGGTGATTTCATGGCCGTAAAGCGCCATCGACGCTTCCAGCCGCAGCGTATTCCGCGCGCCCAGCCCAGCGGGTTTAATCCCAAACTCTTCGCCCGCCGCTAGCAGTTCATTCCACACTCGCGCAGCTTCGCTGTTGGCGACGTAAATCTCGAATCCATCCTCGCCCGTATATCCCGTACGCGCGATCGTTGCCGGCGTGCCCGATACTTCGCCCCTCCTAAACCAGTAGTAAGAAATCGGCGTCAGCGCGGTCGCCGTCAGCTTCTGCAATGTCTCCACCGCGCGCGGTCCTTGCACCGCGATCTGGGACAACTCCGGCCCAATATTGACCACGCTGGCGTCAAACCCGCGCAGCGCGTTCTGCTCCTGAATATGAGCGAAATCCTTGTCCTGATTCGATGCATTCACGCATAGGAAAAAATGATCGTCGGAAAACTTGTGTACCAGGATGTCATCGACAAACCCGCCGCCTTCCAGAATCAGCCCGCTATAATGCGCCTGCCCCACTTGCAGCTTGGCCGCGTCATTGCACGACACCCAATTCACTAATGCCAAAGCCTGCGGCCCGCGAACCTCAATCTCGCCCATATGCGAGACGTCGAACAGTCCCGCCTTGCCACGAACTGTCGCGTGTTCATCAAGGATTCCGGTGTACTGCAACGGCATGTCCCATCCCCCGAAATCGACCATCTTCGCGCCTGCGGCGCGATGCACCGCATGCAGCGGCGTTTTGCGGAGTACCCCAGAAGCGCTTTCCATGAAACTCTAAGGATAACCGTGTTAGCTTCGGAAAATGAAATCGATTTCCTGGTCCTATCACCGCCAAGGTTGAACCACCTGCGGACGAACGCAAGAGTTTCTTGCGAAAAATAATGTCGAGGTCGCCGCTCGCGTTGACGCGAAGAAGAATACGATCGGCCGCGACGAAGCCCTGGCGCTAGCCCGCCGGGCTGACGAAATCGTCTCCGCGAAGGGCAAGAACGTCAAACGCCTGAAGCCGAAAAACGCCGCCGATGAAGACATCGCCGCCCTCGTCATCGGCCCCAGCGGAAACCTTCGCGCTCCGGCCTTCTTCGTTGGCAAGCGCTTAATCATTGGCTTCCACGAAGATGCCTACCGCGAGGCGCTCACTTAGGCGGAGCCGTTTCGCCTTTCTTCCGCAGTGTTGGGGCTTTGCGCTTACTCTGCGATTCAGCCTCTTTCTGGGCGCTTACTTTCTTCTCCGATTGCTCTTTCGTCGACAGCAACGCGTCGCGCTCCTTCTTCTCTTGGGCGTCGCGATCGATCACCGATTGCCCGCGCCCGGCTAAGTCCTCCTGCGCCAGTTCGAACGAATCTTTCGTTGTCTCAATCGCCGTCTCCAGAACCAATTCGTACCGCCCAATATCCTTCGGCTTGGCGTCGCGTACCCTTTCCAGCCGCGCCAGCAATCCCTTCTCCGCCTCGGCCAGCGCCTTCACGCCCAACGCCACGTCCACCTTCCGTTTCAACGCGTCATCGGTCACCGTATCGGCCGCTTCAATGATCTTCGTGTACTCATCCAGAAGATCGTGAATCAAAATGCTCCGCCCCGCCTTTTCGCGTTTCAGCAGGCTTTCTACCTGGTCCACACGCTGCTTGGCGAAAAGCATATATAGTTGCAGCCGTTCGTTGCGCTCCTGCACCAACCGCACCTGGTCCACTTCGTCGCCGGTCAGGAAGTCTCTGTCTTGCGCCGTCAGCGTAAACGCTAAAACGAATAGTAAAAACCGCATCATGACCCTCGCAAAGTCGCGTCTACTAGCGCTTCGATCTTCTTCGCCACATGCGCTAAGACATCGTCCAGCACGGGCCGGTCGTCAACACTCATGTCGCGCTTGAAGGTATCCAGACGCCGCTGCAATTCCCGGAGCCGCAGTTCGGCACGCTTAAAATACTTCGGACTCCGCCTCGCATTTTTTCCCGTGGCCGCCAGTGAATCCACGGATAAATCCACCGACGCCTGGAACTCCTTCAGTTGATCCTTGATCTTCTCGACATCGTTACGATCCAACTCCGCGCGCATCGCCGTCAGCAGTTCCCCCGCATAAACCAGTGCTTTTTCCGAGCGCTTTTCCAGATTCGGTTCCGCCTTTACCGCCGCCAGATCGGTTCCAAAGAGCAACCCTGAAAACAACACCGCCAAAATCAGTCGCGTCATTGTTTGTCCAGCACTTTCTTCACCACACGAATCCGCTGCCTGGCCTTAAACTCTTCTTCCGGGCTCTTTCCCCCACTCACCGCCAGGAATTTTTCGTACGCCGGCAGAGCCTCTTTGTAGAGCTGCATCCGGTCGTAGCATAGCGCGCGCAGGTACCACTGCGCGGGAGTCTCCTCGCCCAGCGACCGCAGTTTGTCGAAGGCCGTCAGCGAGCCCTGATAGTTCCCTAGCAAGAATAACGTCGACGCCAACTCACGCCACGCCATCAGCGCCTTCGGATCGGCCTGCGCCGCGTTGTAGAACTCCTGCGCCGCGCCCGGCAAATTCTTCGCTTCGCGCAGCAGCCGGCCCAGTGTCAGCCGCAACTCCACGTTGCCTGGCTCTTGCTGCACGGCCGCCGCGATCAGCGGCAGCGCCTTGTCATTCTGTTTGGATTTCAAATAGGCCGTCGCCAAGGCGAATCGATTTGCCGCCGTTGGCGACGTCTTCACCGCATTTTCCAACTCGGCCACCGCCTCCGCCGCCTGCCCGCTCTCGAGCAGCAATACGCCCATACGCTCCCGTGCGCCTGGGTTATCGGGGAACTGTTTGTAGATTGCAATAGCGGCATCGCGGTTCTTCG
>Ga0163150_10003461_pt1 | contig 22184 bp, 18 predicted proteins | sample OliLakLV19P2IB_FD_148628 | JGI IMG/M metagenome (GOLD analysis project Ga0163150, IMG submission 148628) | Freshwater microbial mat bacterial communities from Lake Vanda, McMurdo Dry Valleys, Antarctica - Oligotrophic Lake LV.19.P2.IB | ecosystem: Environmental > Aquatic > Freshwater > Lake >...
AGGGGGCGTTGCAGGCGGCAATTCCCCCATGAATGCCGAATATGCTTGCTGAATGCGGAAAGGCAAGCAGCAGATCCAAACGTGGCGCCCCCCCTTACGCCCAACCCCTCTCCCGCGTTGGGGCGAGGGGAGCCGAGTCTCTCGTTGAATCTCAATTTCTTCACAGGTTCCCTTTACCCCTTCTCAGTCCGCCGCTCCAACAAGCTGGTGAACCAACGCCGGTTCCGCGCGGGCTTAACATCGGAGATCAGCGATTCCACAAAGATGAAAAAGAGCGCAATCCCCAGCGGGATCTGGAATCGATCAACGTAGGTCAGGTAAACCTTGGACTCAAACTCCTTTTTGTCCATACCTGCAACAGCCTGGACGATCTTTTCAACTTCTTCCTCTGCCGCCGTAGCTCGGTAATACTGACCACCCGTGGTGTTGGAAACCTGTCGTAGCGACTCCTCATCCAGCCGGCTCACCACGACGCTGCCTGCTTCGTCCTTCTTGTAGCCAGTAACGTTGCCCTTTTCGTCACGGAGCGGGATGGGTTCTCCGGCTGCTGTTCCGACACCAATCGAGTAGATCGCAACGCCCGCCTGCTTGGCTTCATCGGCGGCCGCCTGCGGATCGCCCTCCAGGCTTTCGCCATCCGTCACGAGAATCATGACTTTGTGCCGCCGGTCGCGGACGTCGAAGGCCTGGATACCCTTGCGGATGGCTTCACCAATGTTGGTTCCAGGCCGGGGAATCATCTGCGTGTCGACAATATCGAGAAACAGTTTGACGGCGTTTTGATCGATGGTCAACGGACAGCTCACCAGACTGGTTCCGGCAAAAACCACCAACCCGACCCGGTCGCCCTGCAGCGATTCCATCAAAGCTCGGATCTCATGCTTCGCCTTTTCAAGGCGGCCGGGCACAACGTCTTGCGTCTCCATGCTGAGCGACGTGTCCAGCGCGACAACAATATCCACGCCGGTGCGGCGCACCGTTTCGAGCTTCGTACCCCACTGGGGACGCAGCAGGGCAAACAGTCCGAAAAGCATGAAGACCAAGAAAGCCGCAACCCTCACCTTCTGTTTGCCCTGGCCAACTCCGCGCACCAACTGCCCAATCAGGCCGGCATCCGCAAAGCGAAGCAGAGCTTTGCGCTTCTGACGAAAACTCCAGATGTAGAAAACCGCCAGCAACGGCAGCAGCCACAGCAGATGGAGAAATTGAGGATCAGCGAGGTGCATGTCTAAGTGACGAGTGACGAGTGACAAGTGACGAGGAATGTATGTTCATGCACAAAGCGGGCATGATCTTGTGCTTACCACTCGTCACTGGTCACTTGTCACTACTCAATCACGGCAGCTTTCGAAACCGCGTATGCGACAGAAGCGATTCCACCAGAATCAAGCCCAGGCCCGGCCAGAGAAAGTAACCAAAGACTTCATTATAGTGCGTGTAGGACTTGACGCTGATTCTCGATTTTTCTAAACCATCAATCGTCTTGAAGATCTTCTCCAACGAATCCTTGTCGACGGCGCGAAAGTATTGGCCGCCCGTGGACTCCGAAATCTTCTTCAGCAATTCTTCATCAATCTGGACCTGAACATCGACATAGCGCCGGCCGAAGATCGGATCGTTCACTGGAAACGGTGCAATGCCCTCTCGTCCGACACCCACGGCATAAACCTTGAGTCCGAGGCTGCGAGCCAACTCAGCCGCAGTCAACGGATCGATTTCGCCGCTGTTGTTCACTCCATCGGTGAGAAGAATGATGACTCGGCTCTTCGCCTTCGAGGTGCGCAAACGGTTGACGGCGTTGGCAAGGCCGCTGCCGATGGCGGTTCCATCGTCAATCACCCCCAACTCAACATCCTCAATCTGTTTTAGCAAGACGTCATAGTCAATTGTCAGCGGGCACTTCGTAAAACTACGGGCAGCGAAAATGACCAGTCCGATGCGATCGCTCTGCCGGCCGCGAACGAAGTCTTGAATCACCTGCTTGGCCACCACCAGCCGGTTTCTGGGACGAAAATCTTCGGCGGCCATGCTGCCCGACACGTCGACGGCAATCATGATATCGACGCCTTCGGTCAGGATGTCTTCCTCCGACGACCCCAACTGCGGCCGGGCGAAGGCGATGACCAGCAGGCCAAGGCCAGCCAGCTTGAACAGAATTAACCAAGGCTGGAAGCGTATCGTCCAGCTCCGCCCCAACTGGCGCGCCAGGCTGGTTTGCGGAAACACGAGCCCACCGCTGAACTTGCGCTGCACCCAGATGCGTCGTGACAGCAGCAACGGAATCAAGAGCAGCAACAGCAGAAACCAGGGGTCGGCAAATTGGAATCTTGTAAATGCGCCTGCCCAGCTCATTGATTGACCTCGACCTCTTGCGCTTTCACGGATTCCTTGGCCATGCTATCGATCATCGATCGAGAGCGCGCGATGATCTGCTCCACTTCCGCAGCGCTTGGGCGATACTTCGCAAACTTAACGAGATCGCAGTCCTCCAGAAACTCCCGAATCATGCGGTATTGCGCTGAGGGAACCGAAACGCCCCGCAAATCGCGCGTGAACTCCTCAGTCGTTCGTTCCAGCGAATGAACCCCAAGAGTGCTGCCCAGGAATCGCTTGACGATTTCCGAAAGTTCCAGATAGAACTGTTTGAAGTGACCCTGTTCCAGCAGTTTTCGGGCCAGGAGCCGTTCGACGGCTTCACGGGCAATCTCTTCAGCCGACCGCACCCGTTCCGGCTTAAGCACGGGTGCTTTTGTCCGGCGCTTGAAATACTGAATGGAGCGATAGACGAGATAGGCAGCCGATGCCAGCGCAGCCAGGAAGAAGAGGAACGGCTTGTAGTCCGGCTCGATTTCAGATTGCGGCTTCAGGTCTTTGAGCGTGTCCTGCTTGCCTGTAAGCACAGACTGGACCGCTATCTTGATTGGTTCTGAAGCCAGAACTTCCTTCGCGCCACTCGACTTTACAGTTTCGACGTTGAGGGCTGGAACCTCGAAATCGCCGGTCTTGTAAGCGGCCAGTTGCACTTCCAAGCTATCTTCAATGTTGCCGTCCGGCAGCTTCGATGAAGGTAGTTGTTTCGAACTCCGCACGGTCCACTCACCCAGACTGATTCCGACAGGTGGGAATACAATCTTGAGCGTCTCGGGATGCTTCACCGAAAGCTTGAAGGTCACCAGGTCGCCAATGGTCACTGCCGTGGCGTCTACGGAAGTCTTCAGTTGGGCTTTGGTTTCCTGTGACAGGGCGGAGCTAATTCCGACAAGGAAACAGCAGGCCACCCAGGTTCCCAGGCACCGCACGAGATCAATCGGACGTGTGCGTGCCCCCTCACCCCTGGCCCGTCTCCCGCGTTGGGGAGAGGGGAACCGAAGTCTGTTCAGTCTCGTCGAGGGAATAGAAGTATCGAGACCTTCAGCTGTAGTCGTCAATGGCTGCCTGATGCAGGGCGTCATACTGCTGCCTATGTGTCCTGGCGATCTCATTTCCTCTTATCGCAGCCGCCTGGCTCTCTCGCGAAAGAACTTCACCAACGGCACGTCGTAAGGCTGATGGGTAAAGATGTCAACAAATTCAATGCGGTTTCTTCGGAAGGTGCGGTTTCGGGCTTCAACCGAATCTGTCGCCAGCTTTCGATAGCGCTCTCGCACCTGCCGGAGCGACGTATCCACCCAGAAGGTTTCTCCACTCTCGGGATCAAGCATCTGGATGATGCCGGCGTTCGGGAGCTCGGTTTCTCGAGGATCGCAGATGGGAAGAGCCACGAGGTCATGCCGCTGGTTGGCAACGCGCAGCGATTTCTCATAACCCTGGTCAATGAAATCTGAAATCAGAAAGACCACTGACTTCTTCGTCAGAACGTTGTTCAGATACTTCACAGCTGTTTCAATAGACGTCTTGCGGTGAACGGGTTCGTAAGCCAGCAGTTCGCGAACGACGCGCAGCACGTGCTTCCGACCTTTTTTGGGTGGGATGTATTTCTCGACAACATCGGTGAAGATGAGCGCACCGACACGGTCGTTGTTTTGAATGGCAGAGAAGGCAAGCAACGCCGCCACCTCAGCGGCCAGTTCATTCTTCATTCGATGGACCGTTCCGAAGTCTTTCGATCCGCTCAAATCCACCATGAGCATCACCGTCAGTTCCCGTTCCTCCACATACCGCTTCACGTACAAGTGTCCCTGGCGGGCGGAAACGTTCCAGTCGATGCTGCGCATGTCGTCGCCGTACTGGTAGGCGCGCACCTCGTCGAACTCCATTCCCTGCCCTTTGAAAACAGAATGGTACTCGCCACCCATCGCGGCGTTCACGAGACGGCGGGTGCGAAGCTCGATGTGCTTTACTTTTTGGAGAAGGTCTTTGGAAAGCATGTCTAGTTACAGGGGAAAGGCGAAAGCGTCAAGACGGGCCATTTCCCTTTCCCCTTTCGGCGTCTCCCTTTCGCCTCTTTCCTACGGCACCATTACTTTGTCGAACACCCGCCGGATGATTTCCTCCGTGGTGACGTTTTCGGCTTCGGCTTCGTACGTCAGAATAATCCGGTGACGCAGCACGTCGAGTCCGACCGATTTCACATCTTCTGGAGTCACATAGCCACGGCCACTGACAAAGGCGTGAGCTCGCGCCGCCTTAGCCAGGAAAATGGTTGCGCGGGGTGAGGCTCCATACTGCACCAGATCCTTCGTGTCGAGCTGGTAATCCTCCGGCTTGCGGGTGGCGAACACCAGATCGACGATGTAGTCTTTAACCTTCTCATCCATGTAAACCTGGCCCACGACGCTGCGAGCACTGCGAATGGCTGCAGGCGAGACGACCGGCTCGACTGTCACTTCTGCCGGCTCGGTCATTCGTTCCAGAATCTGCTTCTCTTCCTTCTTGTTCGGATAGGTGACCAGCAGCTTGAACATGAACCGGTCGACCTGAGCTTCGGGCAACGGATAAGTGCCCTCCTGCTCAATGGGATTCTCAGTGGCCATCACGAGAAACGGATCGTCCAGCGAAAAGGTCTGGCCTCCGATGCTCACTTGCCGTTCTTGCATGGCTTCCAGCAGAGCGCTCTGCACCTTGGCTGGTGCTCGATTGATCTCGTCAGCCAGGATGATGTTGGAGAAGATCGGTCCCTGATGCGGAATAAACTCGCTGCGTTTCTGATCAAAAATCATGGTGCCAATCAGATCGGCCGGCAGGAGATCCGGAGTGAACTGGATGCGCTGAAAGCCCGTTTGAATGGCGCCGGCGAGAGTCTTTACGGTCAGTGTCTTCGCCAGCCCCGGAACGCCTTCCAGCAGGATATGCCCTTCGCAGAGAATGCCGATGAGCAGACGGTCGATCATGTATTCCTGGCCGACAATCACCTTCTGCACTTCCCGCTTCAAGCGCTCCACAAACAGGCTTTCGAGCTTCACCTTCTCATGAATGGCCTTGATGTCAACATCCACTCCCATTCGACAACCTCCTCATGATTCCTCGGTAACGAACTGACGCGGCTATTATACAGACTCAATCCTGCCAGCTGACGCGAATGAAGGGCCCTGGCTGCCTGCAGGCAGCAGCAAGCCTCCCCTGGGAATGCCCGCGCTCCCAGGGGAGGCTCGCATACAAATCTCAGACCAACGGAAACCGAAAAGCCGCAGACTCGCAGAAAACACGGGTCTGCGCTACAGACCACAACAATGCGCAGCGCATACCGGGCATCTCTGCGATTGATCTCATTTATGAGTTGACGGCCTTGAACCACGAAACAAAGCGGGAGAGGCCTTCCTCGAAGGGCACCTTCGGCTCATAGCCAAGCATGCGCCTGGCTTTTCTTAGGTTGGCATGAGTGAAGGGCATATCGCCTGGCTGGAACTCCTGAACTTTGATCTGCGCTTGCTTACCCAGCCTCTCTTCGAGCAGACGAATCATCTGCGCAAGCAAGACAGGCTGGGAGTTCCCCAGATTGAACACGTCGAACTCCGTCTGGAACGAAAGCGTAGCGGTGATGCCATCGACGATATCGTCGATAAACGTATAGGCGCGCAACGTACTGCCATCACCAAACATTGGAACTTCGCGGCCCGCCTGGATGAGGCGTGCAAACTTGTGAATCGCCAAATCGGGCCGTTGCCTGGGCCCGTAAACCGTGAAGAAGCGGAGACAGACCGTCGGGATGGAGTAGAGCCGCGCGTAGCAGTAACACAACTTCTCTCCTGCCAGCTTCGTGACACCGTAAGGCGAGATGGGGTTGGGGTTGGCCTCATCTTCGGTGAAGGGCGCCTGACTGGTCGTGCCGTAGATGGAGCTGGAAGAGGCAAACACGAACTGCTGAACCGGAAACTGGCGCGCCAGCTCCAGCAAGTGCAGCGTCCCCTGGACGTTCACCTTCTCGTAGAGCAGCGGCCGCTCGAGCGACGGCCGGACGCCGGCACGAGCCGCAAGATGGATGACGACTTCGGGACGATGCTGCTTGAAGAGTTGGGTGAGACGAGGCAGGTCACAAATATCAGCTTCGACAAACTCGTAGTCTCCGCGCGTCTTGATCTCAGCCAGATTGCGCTGCTTGATCTCAGGTGAGTAGAAATCGTTCAGCTCGTCCAGCAGAACCAGCTTATGTCCCTGTTTAAGAAGCCTTTCCGCCAGGTGAGAACCGATGAAGCCTGCGCCACCGGTGAGGAGAATTGTCATGGAAGTTCGAATGACGAAGTACGAACTGCGAAGGAACTATAAATGACGATTCAGTTGCGATTGGAGACTCAACGAATTCCGGCGGGCGACTGTCAAATGAACGACGAGTGAAGATTTGTCATTTATCATTTGGATGGCTTCAATCATTCGCCCTTCGTCGTTCGTACTGCGTCCTTATCCAATTGCCAGCATCCGGTCCACTGCCCGCTTGGCCCGAACTCGAATCTCTTCGGGCACGTCTATCACATAGCGGTTGTAGCGCAATGCGTTCAGTGTGTCTTCCAGAGTGATCTGGTTCATGTGCGGGCAGCGCACGCTGCAGAGCCGCAGCATTTCCTTGCTAGGATTCTCGGCTGCCACGTTGTCGCCCATGCTGCATTCCGTAAGTAACAAGTAGCGGGGCGCCTGCGTGTTCTCCACATACTTGATCATGGCCGATGTGCTGCCCGAAAAATTCGAAGCCGCGACCACGTCGGGCGGGCACTCAGGGTGAGCCAGGATAACCACATCTGGAAACTGCTGTCGCACACGCTCGATGTCTTCCACGGTGAACTTGTCGTGAACTTCACATTTGCCGTGCCACCCGATCATCGCGTAGTCCAGCGACGCATCTGCCGTGCGCAGTCCGGCGGGATGGCTCATGGGGAAGATGATGTGTTTGCCGGTTTCTTTGGCCACGTTCTTGGCCAGGTATTCGTCCGGCAGAAAGATGACCGTGTCGGTGTTCAAAGACTCAACCACCGCCGCGGCGTTGCCCGACGTGCAACAGACGTCGCTTTCCGCCTTCACATCCGCATAGGTGTTCACATAGGTGACGACAGGCACGCCCGGAAACCGCTGCTTGAGCTGTCTCACATCTTCAGCCGTAATGCTGCCGGCCAACGAACATCCGGCTTCCTTGGCTGGCAAAAGAACGGTTTTTTCAGGGTTCAGGATCTTGGCCGTTTCGGCCATGAAGCGGACTCCGCAGAAAACAATTGGATCGCCCTCGACCTCCACTGCCTTGCGGCTTAGTTCGAGGGAATCGCCCTTGAAGTCTGGAATGGTGTGATACAGGGCTGGCTCCATGTAGTTGTGGCCCAGTATGACAGCACCCCGCTCGGCTTTCAGGCGGTTGATTTCAAACACGAGCTCAGCTTTGTGTTTCAGCTCAAAGTCGGGCACGACGTCTTTGAGCTTCTCACGCATCCAGAGATAGGTTTCCTGCACCCCATTCGCGATTGGCATTCCCGGTCGACTCCTGTTCGCAGCGCCGTTCTCAAGGTCCCCAGTGCGGGGCCTAACGGTCGTGGTTCGTATCAACAAGCCCTTCAGAATGTTAGCACACTAGTCCCAGATGTCATTCTTGACAACGGGGGAAGACGTGTTCAGTCGCATCAGCCGACGCCAGCGGGCATAGGCGGCAATATCCTGCCAGCGCAGGTTCTTGAAACCCTTATCGCCGTAGGCCGTCTCGATTCTCCATTGGAGATAAGGCTTCGGAGGCAAGGGAAGGAACGGTACGCGCCGGTACCATTTTCGGTGGCGGAAGGTCCAGCAAATGCGAAGAAGTTCCAGCAACACAGAAATCATCGGTTATCGAAAATCGCGCGAGCTGCGGTCGTTGCGGAGGGCTTTCTCGAAGTTCTCCATCTTCTCCAGGTCATATTCGTGATGTTCTGCGTTGACGCGACAATTCCTGTACTTCGCATAGCAATGGTAGCAAACCGTGAGCTTGGGAAACTTGAAAAAGTGCCAGTAGAAGCCGTATCCGCCTAGCAACAGGCTGGTGCCATGAGTCCAGTACGCCGCCGCCGAACCTAAAAGCAAAAAGAGCAGCCCCCAAGCCTTGCGAGCTTCATCACGGATATAGAAATCCTGCTGCTGGCAGACGGCACACGCATCCACCGTATTCCTTTGGCGGTGGATATCGCTATATCGCAAGACCAGCTGTTTTTTGCAACGCGCGCAGGAAATCAGTCCCTTGTCTTTCGACGGACTGGCCTGGCATTCTCCAAAGCAATGGGGGCAATGAAAGAGAACCTGCATTTGTGAGTCATTGAGTCGTTGAGGATTGAGTCATTGACGATCGATACGAATGATCCAATGAGTCAATGATTCAATCGTCAATGATATACTGAGACGCGTTGTTCAGCATGTTCTCAATTCAAACAAAGGAGATATCAAGAATGAAAAGAATAGGACTGATGCTGGCAGGGTTCGGACTGCTAGCTACCACGCTGATGGCCCAAATGACTGGAGATCGGGGCCAGACCTCTCTTGACGTGAGTGGAGGAAAGGTGTCTGTTGAATACGGCCGTCCGGCTTTGGCAGGCCGCGATGTGAAATCAATGCTTCAGCCTGGCATGGAGTGGCGCATGGGATCGAACGCAGCAACCACTCTGGACACCAATATCGACCTGAAATTCGGGAACAAGACGGTTGCCAAAGGCAAGTATGTGCTCAAAGCCAAGTTCGTCGAGGAAGGCAAGTGGCTGCTGCTGGTGACTGAAGACGACAAGACGGTGGCCGAAGTTCCGCTGACAATCGGCGCCAATGACAGCCCAGTGGAAAACGTCACGATCAAGCTCGATAAACAAGGCAACGGTGGCAAACTCACCGTGTCTTGGGGCACCTTGAACGTTGCCGCCACGTTCCAGAAGGCCTAGCAACAATCGCGTTCGAAGTTCGAGCGACACGTTCGAACTTCGAACCGCTGGGACAGATTGAGGCATTCGATCATTGAGTCATCGAACCATTAGCATCAATCCTCAACGAGTCAATCGTCAATAGCTCAATCGTCAATGGCTCAATCGTCAATGAATCAATCTGTCAGCTCGCTACAGATTGTAGAACTTGAGATCCCTGCCCTCTCTTAGCTTGGTGATATAGATGATTTGGCCCGTGTGCAGGGAAAAGTGTTCTACAACGTGAAAGATGGCTTGCAAAGCAGTCGTGTCAAATCCTTGGATTCTTCGCTTTTCAAGCAACTGCTCGGCTGGGAAAGAGTCGAGAACTTGACTGGCCTCGGCCACGGAGGCCTGGAGTTTCGGCCATACGATCATTTTCGGAATCGCGCGGCGTTCCGAAAACTCCAGCGGGCGCTGCCGATTGTCAGGCTTTCCACCGATTCCCGAAACAATCCACTGCCGTACATTCCCTGAGAGATGCAACAACAGGTTTCCCACGCTGTTGTGGGTCTCATGCGCCCGCCACCAAACGTCTTCCTCAGATAACACATCGAGGCATCTTTCGATCTTGGGCATGAAGTCGTCGTTCAGATGCAACCGAGCCTGAAGAAGAAAAGTGTTTCCAATCTCGTTGTTCATGTCCACCTCGTTGAAATGGGCTGCGCCGGTCTGATGACCGGCTGTTGTACGGGCAGGCGGCCATCTGCCCTCCACAAAGGCGGGAAGCCGGATTCCTGACTCTCCGCGACAGGAAACAGACGGCAGAGTGGTGAAAGTGGATGTTGGTCGCCTGCGGCGACGCGGAACCGAAACGACTCTGATCATTAGATCAACCGCTTGGCTTCGGAGCAAGACTATTTGCCGCGCTGGCTCGGATTGGCAATGCAGCTGCTAAAGAGGAAGGTGCTGAAGAACTCGAAACTGACAAACTGAGAAACGAAGAGCCGGAACGCTCTCCTCTGAAGCACCTGACAGAAGAATTCAGTTTGACTTCACTCACCTCAAGAGCCCTCCAAAAGATTGCCGTAGCGAACTCAATCCTCCCCTGGCCGACTCTTTCTCAGACGAGTCAAGAGTCGCCAGGGGCACCCTCCCCATCGCTAATCGCCAGGAGTTTAGAAAAAGCGGGCAGTATAGGTAAAGCGCACACCGCGCCCTATTTCCGGCGCCAGATCTTTGATAAAGGACAGGTGGTTTCGGTAGAGACGATCTCCCAGATTGAAAAGGCTGGCCGACAACACATGTACGAGGTGTTGCTGGGCGATGGTGTAAGAGGCGTTCACATTGGCCACGGTGTAGCCGGCAGTGCGTGTTTCCGTGGCGAAGAGTTCGTTCTGCCCCGCCGCCATCACAAGCTCAGGCTTTAGGCTCAATCCTTTGTAGCGCGCCTCAAAACCCACTCGGCCCTTGCGAGGCGGAATGCGAGGCAGTGGGGCGCCGTTCTGCCTCAGTTCGGCATCGACGAGATCCATGCCCAGGTTCAGCCACAGACTCGGATACAAGCCCAAGTCTAGCTCAAACTCCGCCCCGGTGAATCGGCTGTTGCCCTGGAGATAGTTCGCTTCAACCAGTCCGTCTTCTATCCGTCCCGTGGGCGCGAGAAAGACAAAGTCTCGAATCGAGTAGTAGTAAAAATTGGCTTCTCCGCGTAGACGGCTGCCTGAGTGGCGCAACGAGAAATCAAGTCCGTTGCTGCGCTCGCGTTTGAGAGAAGTGTTGCCCACTTCAAAGGTCAGGTTGCCAATATGAGGCCCGTTGTTGTAAAGCTCTTCCAGTGCCGGAGCGCGATAGGAGTGGGTGAAGTTAGTGACAAAGGCCCCTCCGCGCCAAAGCGGAAGATAAACGCCAGCCGCGCCCGAGAATCCAGTGAAACTTCGGTCGAGCAGGCCCACGGGTCGATAGCGATTGTTTTCGAGCCGCCCGCCGAACTGGAAGCGCACTCGTTCAAAGTCGAGCTCTTGAAGGCTGAACACCGCAATCGCATCTTGGTCAACCGGTGGAGCCAGGGCTTCTGCTCCGGCAGTGGCGTAGTTTCGGTGCATTCCCCAAAACCCAAAACTACCCGTGAGCAGCCCTGTGCGTTTCTGGTCGAACACACCTCGATAGACAAATTGGCGATTGTCAAACGTGGTACCGACCTCTTCGCCCTCCAATTCCTGATGCTCATACTGCGAGTAGTTGAGCGACAGATTGAACTGATGGAAAAAGGACTTCTGGTTCCGAACGCCGGCATTGAATCGGGCATTGTGACGCCGCGTTTTTAGATCGATCGATGGCTCCTCCACTCCAGCGCCTGCCTCGCCTGCTGCCTCGAACCTCGCCGCAAACGGAACCCCATAGCGCGAATCATCATAGCCATAGCCGAAACTCGCGAAGGCCTTGTCACCGTACCAGCCGGCGCCGCCAGACCCATTCACCACGCGGGTTTGAGAATTCTCAATCACCCCTTCGGGTGTATGGTAGTCGCCCGTTTTCTGTCCACTGAAGGTCTCCCAGATGAGCCAATTCTTTTCCCCGTACTCGAATCCCGCTGCGGCTCCTCCATGGCCGTTGGCTGATCCGCCAATGCCCGTAACGAATCCACGGAGACCCGTGTGAGGGTGATCGAGGATCTGGTGGTGGCCCGTCACTGCGTTCACCACGCCGCCGATGGCGTTGCTGCCGTAAAGCAGTGTGGCGGGCCCCTTGACGACTTCCAGCCGCTCCAAGCCGAGGGGATCGATGGTTTCGCCATGGTCACCCGACTGTGACGAAAGCGTTCCCGTGCGAATGCCGTCTTGCAGAATCAGCACGCGGTCTCCGTCAAAACCACGAATCACAGGTCGCGAGGACCCTGGCCCGAAACTCCGTTTAGCCACCCCAAGCTGGCTCTCGAGCACTTCACCCAGGCTCGTTTTGGCCTTAGCCGCCAGTTCGATGGACTCAAGAGCCGCCACCGTTTGAAAGGAGCTGAACGTGGTCTCCTCTCTACCGCTGGCCGTCACGGTGATCTCATCATGCACGGGCGACAAACCGACTTGAAAATTGAGTGTGGTGGTTTCACCGGCCTTGATCTGAACCGATTGCTGCTTGTCACCGAGGCCGTGAAGATGAACCACCACCGTATAGTTTCCGAGCGCCAGATTGCTGAACTCAAAGACACCCTCGTTATCAGTAAGCGTCGATTGTCCGAGTTGCACAATGAGAACCGAGGCACCATGCACCGGTGCGTTCTGTGATTCCAAAGTCACCATTCCTCGGAGGGTCCCTAATGTCTGGCCCTGCATCGGCGAAACACTGCCACACAAAACGCTGCTTATGAGGAAGATTGCAGATAATCCCGCTCTTTCCCGCATCGCGATATTCTCCTGGATAGATTCATGAAGAAATCAAAAGCGTTCGGCCATTGGAGCTAGTGCCCGTTGCCTCAGGAGCAGGGGTTAGCAGAGACAAACGCCGTCTCTGCACGGGGTCTAAGGCAGGCAGGCTGCGCAATGACCAACCAGCAAAAGAGCGGTCAATAGTCAGTCCCGCCTATGCTTTTCTTGAAGGAGAATGAACTAAATGAGCGGAGGAGCCCGGCTGGGACCGGAGAGTTGATCGGATTCGAGAACCCTGAAGAAAACGATAAGTGGAAAATGCCAGTCGGCGCGGATGGGCAAAACGACCGTCGGCCCGACCGGGAGACAAAGCGCCGCCAGCTTGGCCGTATGACACAGGTCGCACCCTCGGCCCGATGCCCCGTCGTGTGAGTGGGCAGAGCTTACGCCAGTGACAAAGAAGAGAACCAGAGTCGCAGCCAGTGTGATCGCTACCCAACGTGACGATGTGTGGTTTCTAGCCATGCTGAGTCTGATAGTAAGCCGCTGATCTCGACAAGCGCAAGCAATTTGTAGCGGTGACTGTCCTCGGCCCGGCAGCTTACGGCCCGCCCGAGCGGATTGCGGCGAAGCTGCTGCTTTGGGTGGGAACGGCCGTCGCATTCGGGCAAAAAGCTTCACGAAGCCGATCTCGTCCTGCTGGAAGATTCACTGGGCAGCAGCCCCGGTGGTTTTGGCAGTTCCAGCAGCAACGCCCTCTGTACATCGAATGAGCCGTTGGCATCAGCGAGGGCGGCAACGCAGGCCTCACCACTGTCTTCACCGGGCCTTTCTACGTCAGGGTCATCTTGATCAGTGCCGTAGCTTCCGTGGCTGTGCGGCAAAACAGTCCAATCTTTCGTGCTTCAACCGGCCCGGTTTATCCGTAAAGGCCTGAGCGTCGACATTTGGTCGACATTTATGTTGGTCAGAGCTCCCGTTTTGCGTATAATGCCTTCCTGTATTGTGTCTCCGCCCGCCCGTGTTGCCGTCTTCAAATCCATTCCAGTTTCATATGCCAAGTGAGGTTCGATGAGAGTCCGACTTTGGAGAATATGGCAGAAGTACGGCGATCGCCTTTCAATGCGAGGCCGAATTGGACTCGGAATTACGGTTTCCCGTCTTATTTTTCTCCCGGTTATTTTTCTCTCGATTTACTACATCGCTGGAATGGTGACGGCAACGAACCGCATAGCCACCGTGGATGCCAAGGTTGGGCAGTTGGCCGGGCAGATCGCGCAGGAAGTCGATGAAATGCGTAAGGCACAGAAGAACTACGTCCTGCTGAACGATCCAAACTCCCTGAGGAAGATCCGCGAGAGTTCTCAAAGAGTGGCCATGCAGATCGAGGATGGCTTGGTACGTTCCACCGCCGAGCGGCCGCGATTTACAGAGATGAAGGAATTGCTGAAGTCCTACATGGCAAGCATTGAGGAGATCTCCCAGTCTGCGAATCCCCGCGAGAATGCGGCTGCATTGAAGCAGTTTTCCGGCGGCGTCGAGAGCTATCAAAATCGCATCGACAATCTGGTGGCCATAGCCAAACGTTCCAAGACCCGCGAACAGGTCACCGAGGCAATCGACGAGATCAGCGGTGCCGCAACGTCATTTGACCAGGTCATCACGCGATGGATGATCGCCTCGGCGCCTGAGCGCGCGGAACTACTCGAAGAACTTCACTCCAAAGGAGAAGCGCTTTCTGCCCAAGCCCGACTCATCCACGAAAGTGGATGGAAAAACATCGAAGATGAGCGGGCTCGAACCGAGAGCCTGGGAAAACGCGCTACCCTGCTGATCACCGTGACGCTAGTGCTCACGCTACTGCTCAGCTTCGCATTCACCTGGTACCTGCCGCGACGCGTGCTGCATCCAATTCGAGACGTGACGCGAGCTCTCCGGAGGGCATCGAACGGCGACTATGATGTGTTTTTGAGATTGAATGCCCGCGACGAATTGGGAGAGTTGGTCAATGAATTTCATAATCTCGTCAATCACATGCGGCATCGAGATAGCATTTCACGGACACCGGCTGGCATGACACCCCCAGCCGCCAAGGAGGTCTCTCGCGAACCAAATTACACGGTGTTTTGAGTTGGAAAACTGAAGGCTGAAGGCGGGCAACGCGCTGAGGCTTCTGATTGTCTTGGGTTGTTCTGCTTGTCTAACTTGAGACCTGGATTAGGTCCAATCTTCCACCGGAAAGACCACCCCGAAAAAGTTCGTTGTCTGGATGAATTCCAGGCCGATGTGTCCGAGCGAGTCATCTTCTTGCCTGCCCAGCCAGACGATTCGAAACTGTGACCACTCGTCACTGGACTTCAAACGCAACTCCAGAACAGAATCCTCAGTCAACTCGTGGACGGTGAAAACTCTCGCGCCAAACTTGCTGACAACAAAAGTCTCCGTCTCTTCTTCAAATTCATAGCCGTGCTTGTCGACACCTTTGATGGTGACAGGGATCTTCACCATGGCTCGCGGGCTTCGTCTGAGGACGTACCCCTTGACCTCTCTCGTCACGGCAGCGGGACCCTCTTCTCGCAATCGCATAGAATCCTCGTAAGCGCAAGCAACGGGCCGGCCCGTTCATAACCGTTGGCCGTCCTGTGCCAAATGTGTTGAATCCAACTGCTCAATCCACGTCGAGAGCGACTTTTCGAAGGAATTTGAAATCCGTGAGCAGCTTGCCTGCGCCCATGACAACGGAGCGAAGCGGATCCTCCGCAAGCATGACGGGCAATTGGGTCTCATCGGCCAGCTTTCGGTCCAGGTTGCGCAGCAAGGCACCGCCACCGACGAGCATGATCCCGCGATCAACCAAGTCTCCCGAAAGTTCTGGAGGTACCTTCTCCAGCGCTGTGCGAACCGAATTGACGATGACCCCAATGCACTCGGAAAGCGCTTCACGGATTTCAGTGTCCTTGATCGTGATTGCTTGAGGAACGCCTTGAATCAGATTGCGTCCGCGAATTTCCATTTCAAGTGGCTCTTCCAGCGGAAACGCGGAACCGACTGCAATCTTGATCTGCTCCGCCATCCGGTCGCCGATGAGCAGGTTATGCTTTTGCTTGATATAGCGGATGATGGCTTCATCCATCTCATCTCCGGCAACGCGCACAGACTTGCTGTAGACGACGCCCGAGAGCGAAATGACCGCGATGTCGGTGGTCCCGCCACCGATGTCCACTACCATGCTGCCCGCCGGTTCGGTGACTGGAAGCCCGGCGCCGATGGCCGCCATCATCGCCTGCTCGACCAAATAGACCTCGCTCGCTTTCGCGCGGGACGCCGAATCGGTTACGGCACGCCGCTCCACCTGCGTAATCTCGGAAGGGACGCTGACGATGATTCGCGGATGCACGAAGAACTTGCGTCCATGCGCCCGCTGGATGAAGTACGCGAGCATTTTTTCGGTGACCCGGAAGTCTGCAATCACGCCTTTGCGCATCGGGCGGATGGCCACAATGTTCTGCGGGGTTCTGCCCATCATCTCTTTCGCAGCAAGTCCCACGGCTTCCACCTCGTGCGTCACAGTGTTAAGCGCCACAATCGAAGGCTCGTTGACCACGACGCCTTTCCCTTCGTGGTAGACCAGTGTATTGGCCGTTCCCAAATCGATTGCCAGGTCGCGTGAAAACGTGTGCCGCGCGGACATTAGATTGAACATATAGGACTTCCCTCACCGCAGGATGTTCAACCGCAATTATCGACCTGCTAAGGATTTGCATTAGGAATCTTTCATGCCGGGAGCGTGTCGACGCAGGCTCATTGCGGGCTGGAACCGTGTTTTGGGTTTCCAATGTGGCGGCCGATCTAACCAACAACCCAAATGCCCAAATGACATCTTCACGCTGGCTGGGTTAGACTCCTGGGAGCCGAACATTGAGGAGGACGTGCATGGAGAAAGTGCTGAACTACATTGACAAGAACAAGGATCGGTTTCTGGAAGAGCTGAAAGACTTCCTGCGCATTCCGAGCATCAGCAATGACGCCGAAAACAAGAAGGACGTCCTGCGCTGTGCGCACTATGTGGCCGACCAACTTCGCCAAATTGGCATGCAGCAAACCCAGCTATTCCCGACATCCGGACACCCCATCGTGTACGGAGAATGGCTCGGGGCTCCCAGTCAGCCAACAGTCCTCTGCTATGGGCATTACGATGTGCAGCCTGTCGATCCGTTGGATTTGTGGATTTCGGGACCTTTTGATCCCACCATCCGTGACGGAGAAATTTTTGCGCGTGGTTCGGTGGACGACAAGGGCCAGGTATTGATGAACTTCAAGGGTGTGGAAGCTCACTTGAAGTCGGAGGGCAGGCTGCCGGTAAACGTCAAGTTCTTGATCGAAGGAGAAGAGGAGGTGGGCAGCGCCAATCTCGACAATTTCATTGCCGATCATAAGGATCTTCTGAAGGCTGATGTCGTATTGATTTCCGATACTCCAATGTTCGACCGGGGGGTGCCGTCGATTTGCTACGGACTGCGCGGTCTCGTCTATTGCCAGATTGATCTGAAAGGCTCCAACAGCGACCTCCACTCCGGCTCATTCGGTGGCACAGTCATAAATCCGAACTTCGCGTTGGCACAGATTATCATGGCGCTGAAAGACAAGGATGGGCGCATTCAGATTCCTGGATTCTATGATGATGTCCTGGAGATGACCCCGGAAGAGAAGCAGGAGCTGGCTAGACTGCCGTTCGGCGAGCAGAAATACCGGAAGGATCTCGGAGCCTCAGCGTTGTTTGGCGAGAAAGGCTATAACACATTGGAACGCATCTGGGTGCGACCGACGCTCGAAGTTAACGGACTCTGTGGCGGGTTTATCGGGGAAGGAGCGAAGACCGTCATCCCAGCCAAAGCCATGGCCAAAATCAGCATGCGTCTGGTGCCAAACCAGGATCCCGACAAGATTGCCAGTCTTTTTGAGAACTATGTGAAGCAGATCACCCCGCCAGCAGTGGAATTGACCGTCACCCGAATGCATGGCGGCAAGGCGTGGGTTGCGCCGATCGACCATCCCGCCATTCAAGCCGCCTCGCGCGCTTTCGAGAAAGCCTTTGGCAAGCGTCCGGTCTTCGTCCGCGAAGGAGGATCTATTCCCGTGGTTGCCACTTTCGCCGAGCTGCTTGGTCTGCCGAGCGTTCTGATGGGTATTGGCTTGCCTGACGAAAACGCACATGCGCCCAACGAGAAGCTGGATCTGAATAATTTTCAAACGGGAATCGCTGGCTCAGCACACTTCTTCAACGAAATGAAACGACAATGAAGCGCTAAGTTCGAACTGGAGATGTGAGCGTTTGATTGAGATCAATCGTCTTTTCACTTCGTATTTCGACCTTCGTCCTTCTCATTTTAAGGCCGAACGGAGCCGTTCGAGAATTTCCGTCATTTGGAAACTGCTGGTCACCTTCTCACCCTCGCGAGTTTGGACGTAAAACACGTCAAAGGCATGGTTGCGCTCCGTCGCAAGTTTTGCAGAAAGAATGTTCAGCCCCAAGTCAGCCAGCGTCTTGGCGATGCGGTAGCCCAGGCCCGGACGATCCTGGGTTTGCACTTCAATCACAGTGCTCTGAGAAGCAATTTCATTGTCAATACGAAGCCGGGGCGCCGGCCCAGCCTGCAGCTCATCAGAATCCTTGCGGCGCGACGCCAGGATCTCCTTCAGATCCCGATCACCGCTGATCACACTGGCGAGCAACCGATCCACACGTCTCCACACTTCCGCATCCACAATCGCTTGTCCCTGCGCATCACTCACCTGGAACGTGTCGATGACAACCGCATCATTCCGGGTGTTCAACTGTGCGCTTAGAATACGGATCCCCTGGGACGAGAGCGTGCCCGCGATTTGGGCAAAACGCCCGGGAAGGTCTCGCGTGGATAGAACCAACTCGGTATAGCCGGCCCGGGGATGTGGAGTCCATAACGTCACAACCGGTTGGTCTTGCAATCCTTCACACAGTCTGACGTGCGAGATAATCTGTGGCAACGGCGTGTAAAGTGCATACTTCTCCGGCAGCTGGAGAAAATGGCGAAGCACAGCGTCCGTTTCAAACTCAGCGCCCAGCTTCTCCAGTGCCTGTTGCTGGATCACGGCCACTTGAGCGTATTCTGGCTCGCTGATCTCGTCTCCGAACATGAGCCGGTCAAACACCTTAAAGTAGAGCGACCAGAGCAAGAAATCCTTGCGCTCGTTCCATCCCTCCTCCTCGCTTGATTGCAAGCCGACGTAGGTCAACAGCAACAGCATGTTCAAATTGTCAGCTGTCTCCACGGCGTCGCAAACCTCTTGCAGGATGAAGGGATCATCAAGATCGCGTCGTTGTGACACCTCAGCCAGCAGTCGCTGTTCGCGTACCATCAACAAGATTTTCTCCTGGCTTTCACCTTCCACATTGAGGCGCCGCAATGCTTGGGCAGCAACCGCTTCGTGGCGCGGTGCTCGGCGCAGGTCAAGACGGAATCCCGAATAGCGGAGCAGCAGAGCAAGATAGATCAGGGAAGGATCGGCCACCTGGTCCAACACACGCTGATAGTCGTGCATCGAGGGGCCAGGCGAGGCGGCCATTTCGTCCAAGGCGTCAATGGACTTGAACACTTGCTCGTCAATCGTGTATTTCCGGCACGGGTCAAGCTGAGGGAGACAGTCCAGCCGCCCGATCTCCGGCAGATAACGCCCCAGAAATCCTGTTTCACGCATTCTCCGCACAATGCTTCCGACCCGGCCTTTCTGCTTGAGCAGCAGCCGAAACTCCGCGTGCATTGTGGGAGAGCTGAACGCATCGAAACTCCAGGTGGCAAATTGAGCGAGCAACGCTGCTTCGAGATCATCACTGAAGAGTGCTGGCTCGGTCTGTCCGAAACGGAAGAGCTTCATCCAGCGCTCAGGCGTTGCCGAAGCCTCCTTCCCGTCCAAGAGATCCATGGATGCAGGTGCCGTGAGCTTCAGATAGCGGACCCTGGCCTTGTCAGACCTCGCATTCACATCGTGCCTGGCCTGCCGCAAAAAACGAGTCACGATTTGGTGAACGTGTCGGCGGCGGCGCACGGTGTCGCGGACCAGGAATCCCGCAGCAACTTCGGGTCCGCTGATGGAACCGGCCAGAAACTCGGCGACCTGCGGAAAGTGGTCGCGCAGCAGGCGATCCTGCCTCTGCCCCTCCATAAAGTGAAGATGATTGCGAACCAAGATCAGGTGCCGGCGCGCTTCCTGCAACCGCTGCCAGTCTCGGGGCACAAGGCTCCCGCTAACAGGCTGCATCAGGAGGTTACGACTGCCTGTCACCACGTTCAAGCAGCCGTGCAGACCAGAAAGGTCTGCCAGGCCACCCACACCCAGTTTCAGGTCTGGTTCCGTCACATAGACGCTGGGACCATAGTCCTCGTGCAGGGCCTCCAGGTAGTCGGCCATCTCAGACAGAAAGGCCATCTGGTTTTTGAACAGATGTGTCCAGAAACGCTGAATCCAGTCCTGGAATACCGCCGTGTCACCTAAGACACAGCGTGCTCCAAGGCACGCAAAGGCAAAGGGAAACTGAGTCTGCGCCCGGTGCAGGCACTCCTTGGCAGTCAGCACAGAGAGCCTAACTTCAAAACCGAGGGAGCCGAGAACCGGTCTCACCAAACTCTCGAGGCTGTTGCCAGCTTCCGGCCTTGTGTGCGTCTTGACTAGCAGCAGAATATCGACAGGTGAGTGTGGAGCCAATTCCAGGCGCCCGTATTCTCCCAACGCAATCCACGCGGCATTTCGCAGTGCGCTGGCAGACCGTCGCCCCACAACCGGGAGCTCCGTGAGCGCGGATTCAAAAACTGCTTCGATGATTCGGTCTGCGAGCGCACTGCGGCCAACCGTGACAGCGGAACCATCTCGTCCATTCCAATGCCGCCACTTCAGCCGCTGCATCTCAAGCTTGTAAACCCTCTGGCAGTGCCGGACCAGCGAACCGTCTTGCGGGCGGAGCAAATTCGAATCCTCGGGCATCTTCAATCCTGTCAATGGTGAATTGAGAGTCATCTCGGGACGACAGAGCCGCGTCCTGCTCAGCTTGCCAGGACCCCGCCGCACAGTCTCGGAAAATAGACTACGCTTTGTGGGAAGGCAAACAGAAAACGAAGGACGGGCGCGGTCTACAGGAGTCGGCAGCCTGAAATCTACACGCGACAATCCTCAGCGCTGTCGATTCTCAGCAGTGCCGGAGGAATCGGCGGCCAGAAACGGAGACGCAACACACGTACTCCCGGCCAACCCATTCAAGCGATCCGCCACTTGAACACAGTTTCTGCCTGAAGCCTTGGCGTGGTAGAGCGCTTCGTCGGCCGCTTGAATCAGCGCCTCAGCGTCCATGTGATTGGGCGGGGCGCTAGAGGTCACTCCGAAGCTCGCACAAATCTCAACGGCTCCACTGCGAGTCTGGACAGGCTCCGCGAGCAAAGCCAGGCGCAACCTTTCAGCAACAGCGACGACATCCACAAGGCCGCATCCCGGCGCCACGATGAGAAACTCTTCTCCCCCGTATCGTCCCAGCCGGTCGTAAGGCCGCAGAGCCGCAACCATCCGGCTGGCGGCCTCACGAAGCACGGTGTCTCCAGTAGCGTGCCCGTGGGTGTCATTGACGGACTTAAAATGGTCCAGATCGGCGAGAATAACTCCCAATGGAAAGTGCTGGCGCACCGCCCGAACCAGTTCACTCTGTAAGGTCTCGAGTACCGCCCGGCGGTTCCAGACTCCTGTCAGTGAATCCTGAGTTGCCTGAATGTGCAAGCCCTCGCGGGCTGCGATCAGTTCCGATTGTAGATCCAGGATGCGACGTCCAGTGCGCAGCCGCAGCTCGAGTTCCTGCGGATCCGTAGGCTTGGTGAGGTAGTCGTCGGCTCCAGCATTGAGTCCGGTCAGCAGGTCTTCTTTCAGGCTCTTCGCCGTCAGCAGGAGAATGTAAACGTAAGGTTGCTGGGTGCGTTCGCGAACTGCCTGACAAACCTGAATGCCATCCATGCCGGGCATCATCCAATCCAGAATTGCCATGCGTGGAGCCTCGGGCTTTTGCAACTCACTCCAAGCCTGGAGACCATCCCCACACACGACCACTTCATATCCCCACTTCTCGAGGTTAAGTTTCAAGATGGCTCTTGAAACCCGATCGTCTTCAGCAATCAGGACTCGCAAGTTGTCTTTGCCTTTCCGCTTTATGATCTCTGAACTGGCTCAGAGACCGATTCAACATGATTTATCGACATACTGCTGTTTTCTGTTATTCCATTTTATCTTCTCAGTCCTATCAGCCTCGCAAGTCGAGCCATCGCCAGCTTGCGATCCCGCGCGGCCGCACTTTGCTGTGCCATAGCCTGAGAAGCTTCACACCTGTGCTTGGTGGATGTTGAAATCTGCCACTCGATTCGAGGCACTGCCGTCAGGCGGGTGCGATTAAAAGTGACGGACACTTTTCGAGACCCGAGAGGCGAAAGCGCTGGACAAATCTGTTCCAGTTAGATAAAAGACCATGGGAAATCCACTCTTGAGGAGC
>Ga0163150_10003466_pt1 | contig 22172 bp, 17 predicted proteins | sample OliLakLV19P2IB_FD_148628 | JGI IMG/M metagenome (GOLD analysis project Ga0163150, IMG submission 148628) | Freshwater microbial mat bacterial communities from Lake Vanda, McMurdo Dry Valleys, Antarctica - Oligotrophic Lake LV.19.P2.IB | ecosystem: Environmental > Aquatic > Freshwater > Lake >...
TGAAATGAGACGGAATGCACGAACCTTCGTCAAAACCACGATTTATGGCAATGCCAGTATCCGGATAGACTCTGACAATACAGACCATAACCGCCTTGCCTGGGCTTGTCGAATTGCTTGGGTGGCTTCGCTTGGCGCGAGGTGCTCGCCGCTTAGTCTTGTTTTACGACCGTCACCGGGGCGATCTTCTCCAAATCGGCCTTTAGCTTGTCGGCCGCGCCTACGACGACCACGACCATCTTCGACGGATCGAGCCGGTCGCGGGCCACTTGCACGCAGGCATCGTCTCCGGTGCCGGCCACCGCGGTCAACTCGCGCTGGTAATAGTCGGCGGGCAGGTTGTTGACTTGGATCGTCCATAAATCACCCGCCACGTCCTCGGGCGTTTCGCGATCGATGACAAAGTTGCCCAGCAGGTAACCCTTGGTCTTACCCAGTTCGTCGGCCGAGGGCGGTTCGCTTTGCAGGCGACGCACTTCGTCGAACACGGCTTGCAACGCCGCGGCAGTCGATTCGGTCTTGCTGAACGTGCTGACGACGAATTCGCCGCCAAAGCGCTGTGGCGAGAATCCCCCGCGCGCGCCGTAGGTCAGGCCCTTCTTGACCCGAATCGTCTCATTCAACCGGCTGGTGAACGCTCCGCCAAAATAGCCGTTCAGCACGCGCGTGGCGAAATACTGCGGGTCTTGCCGCGGGATTCCCAATTGGCCGACGTAGATCTGGGCCTGCGTCGAGGAAGGATCGTCGACCAGGTAGATGTGCGTGCCACTGGCCGCGGGGAAGGCGGGCAGCTTGACGTCGGGCTTCGGCCCAGCGGCTTTCCAGCCACCAAACGACTTTTCGGCCAGCTCGATCGCCCGCTTGGGCTCGACGTCGCCGGCAAAGATCAGCACGGCCATGTCGGGCCGAGCAAACTTGGTCCACCACGCGCGAAGGTCTTCCAGCTTTAGATTATTGACGTCGTCAATTTCTCCCGTTGAAGTACGAGCATACGGATGCTCGCCGAACAGTCGATGCTGAAACTCGCGTCGCACCAAGTAGGTCGGCTGCCGCGACGAAACCTTCAAGCCGGCCAGCACCTGCCCGCGCAGGGTATCGAACTCATCGGCCGGGAACGTTGGCTCGAGTACCACCTCGGCCATCAATCCCAAAGTCCTCCCGAGTTGCTCGGTGAGGCAATCGGCCGATAGCGAACTCGAGTCCATGCCGCCCGAACTGTTCAGGCCGATGGCATAGGTTCCCAATTCGTCGGCCAGTTGAGCCTCGTTGTGTTTCTTGGTCCCCTTGGTCAAAAGATCGAGCGTCATCGAAGCCACGCCCGGCTTGGGCTCGGTCCAAGCGCCGGCCAACATGCCCAGTTGCACGCTGACGTAGGGCACTTCGTGATTGGGGACGACGATCACCTTCAGACCATTGGGTAACGTGTGTGTCGTGTGAGGATAGTCGGGAAGTTGGCCGCCCGCGATCGTCGACACAGGCGGTGCAACGAGCGCTCCGGCGGCTCGGGCGACGCCCGGACGCCCCGGTGGCGGGGCGTTTGTTTCAGGCTTGGCCGTGATCGGGGCGTCTTCCTCGGGGTTCTTCGCGCCACCGGGGCCGCCGCCGCTGGCCGGAATGGTGACCGCGGTCAACCGTTCGGGCGCGAGATACTTCTTCGCGACACGACTCAGGTCGTCGATCGTTACGCGACGGATGGCGTCGAGTCGTTCGTTGGCGCGGGCCGGCCCGCCTTCGAGCACGGCTGCACGACCCAACATCGACGCCTTGCCCTCAACGGTCAACGTCGATTCGACCGTATCCTTGAGCATCTGGTTGCGAGCCTTGGTCAACTCGTGCTCGCTCACCGGCGCTTCGCGCAGCCGCTTGATCTCGGCTTCGACCGCGGCCAACGCCGCTTCGGGCTTAGCGCCGAAAGGAGGAACCACGGCGCCCGCAAAGTACAGTCCGTCTTGCTCGAGCGTGTTGCTAATGTCGATCGTTTGTACGGCCAGCTTCTTCTCGGCCACAAGCGACCGATAAAGTCGGCTGCTGTTGTCGCCCACGAGGATCTTGCCCAGCAGTTCGAGCGGGATCTCGTCTTCGTGCGCGTGGGCGGTGGTGCGGAAGATCACGCCCACCAGCGGCGCCGGGGCATTGGCCTCATTCAGTGTGATTGCGCGGGCTTCAGTCGGCATGGGCTCGGTCGCCTTGACGCGAGGCGGATCGGAGCCCCGTGGTATCCAGCCGAAGTGTCGCTTGGCGAGCTGTTGGGCTTCGGCATGCTTGACCGCGCCGACGATGACCAGCGTGGCGTTGTTCGGAACGTAGTAGCGGTTCCAGAATTCGCGTAGCTCCTGTACTTCCGAGGCCCGCAGGTGCGGGATCTTTCCGATCGGCGTCCAGCGATAGGGGTGCTTGTGATAGACGTTGGCCATGATCTGCTCGAACAAGGTGCCGAAGGGCCGGTTCAGCCCCATCCGACGCTCCTCTTCGACGACCTTGCGTTCGGTGTCGAACGAGTTTTGGTCGATCTTCAAGCCGGACATGCGCTCGGCCTCGAGCCACAGCGCCAGCTCCAATTGGCTACTGGGCAGCGTCTCGTGATAGACGGTCTGGTCGAACGAGGTGTACGCGTTGCACGTGCCGCCGGTTTTGCGGATGAAGTCGAAGTGATCGGTCGGCCCCAGTCGGCCCGTTCCGCGGAACATCATATGCTCGAACATGTGGGCGAAGCCCTGCCGCTTTTCGTCTTCGTCCTTGCTGCCGACGTGATACCACAATTGCACGTTGACGACCGGGCAGGAAAAGTCTTCGAGCGTGATGACTCGCAGGCCGTTGTCGAGCGTGATTTCCTTGTAGTCAAAAAGCGGAGCCTCCGTAGCGGCTTTGTTCGCAGGAGACTTGGTTGCTGGCAGTTTTTTCGGCGGGGACTTAGTCGGAGCTGCTTTATTCACAGGTGTTTTGGTTGCTGGGGCTTTGGTTGTGGTGGATTTGGCCGGTGCGGACTTGCCGGACGCTGGCGCGGCTGGAGGGGCTGCGGAAAGCGGCAGCGCCCAAGGCGACGCGATCAACGCAACCGCACTAACAGAAAGCGCCCAGATGCGTGGGGTGGGCCGATAACGCATTTCAATGCTCCACGGAGGGGGAATCTTGAATCGGTACGGAGTGCGGTAAAGTGTTGGACTACGGCTAAGTCGTTTGGCTGCCTGGCGATCGCGTAGGTGAGAGCAAGCGGGCAGTTCCGCCCACCAAGCGCACCCGGCACATACCTCGTGTACGCTGCGGATAGCGTAACGGCTCACGCCAAAACAGGAAATGGCGCTCTAAAAAGTGCCCTGGGCGGGAGATACGCCAAAAAAACGGGGCGGTCCGGTTATATCGCCCGGACCGCCGCGAAGGCATTCTGAATTGAGAACCGCAAAGCCCCAGGGAAGGCGATCGGCGGTTGCTGGAATGGATTGCTGAACGGCCGCCTTCCCTGGGCTTGGGGGTGGAACAGTTCCAAGCGTCCACTTTGCAATCCGCGATCCGCAATCGCCAATCAGCAATCCCCCTTTACCCCTTCCCTCTCGGCGTCGTCATCACCTTCACCAAGGCCGAGAGCAACTGCACGGCCGGCTGTGGGAAGGCGTCGGCGTCGGTGCTCCAGAAGTTCACGGTCGCCCGCACACCTGCCAGCTCGACGGGAATGTGCAGGCTGCTCTTTGCGCCGCGCTTGCGCATCGTGTCGAAGACGGCGCCGCTGACTTTCGAGAGGTCTGAGTTGACGATCACCTGGTTGCCCGCGGCGTATTCGGCCAGCGGTTCACCCTTGGCTTCGATCGCGGTCAACTCGCTGCGAATCGTCTCAGAGGGTGGCGCCGCATCCGGCTTACCGTGCCGCTCTGAGAACGGACCGTACTTTTGAACCAACTTGCCGTCGACCACTGTCGTCACGCACGCCCGATCGACCTGCGGCAGCGTCACCGGCAAGATGAAATTGAAGCGACCGAACCACTGCGGCTCGGATAGCGCGAGCGCCGTGGCGGCCTTCAGGTTGTCGTCTGGATCGCCCTTGGTGGCTTGCATGACCAGCATGAACTCTTCGACCCGTGACGGCCGAGCGCCCTGCGCCGCTTCACCCGTCGCCGTGAGATCCTGGTGTGCGTCGGCCAGCTCGAAGAAGCCGATCATCATCTCCTCGAACGTCTGATCGCCAAAGCCCACCGTGGCCTTCGCATCCGGATTATTCAGGTTCTCGTCCGAATTGTCGAAATGGGCCACGCAATCCAGTCGCGTGCCCTTGGGGATCAGCTTGGGCTCGGCAAAGCGATAATTCGTTTGCCAGCCAAAGTCGTAGCGCGGCACCGAAAGCAAGGTCTCTTGCTTCCCGTCTGGATAGGTCGCCTGGTACGAAAAACTCTTGCCGCGGAGGTGCATGTGCGGCATCAGCGTCATTAGGATCGCGTCCTTGCGAAACACATAGCGCGATTGAACTCCGAAGTCGTCGGCGCCAGGAGGAATCTGAAACACGAAATTCGTCGCGTCCTGCACCAGCACTTCTTTCTTGACGGTTTTCGGGTCCGCGAACGTCACGCCCAGGTAGCTGCGGTCTTGCTGTTTGGAACCGTTCGGCGTGTAGTGCATCTGAAAGATCAACTTCGAGCCGGCTTGCACCTTGCGAGCGTAACCCGCGGGCAACGGTTCGGGCCGCAGCCCCGGCGCGAACGCGGCCGAAAAATCGTTCATCGCCCGTCCCAAGTCGTGCTCGACGCCATCGGGCGGTTGGACGAACAGTAGGATGTGATGCACGACCGACGGATTGCCAGGCCGTGGCTCGATGGCGCTGAGCCACTTGTCTTCCTTCCAGCCCGGATCGACGACAAAGTTCTGATACTCAACCACGCCCGTGGCGGGCACGTCGTAGGGCTTGTCGGCCATGTAGATCACCTGGTCCGGCTTGGGGATCATCCAGCCGTCGGCAAACTGGGGCGGCTCGGGCAGGTCCTTGGAATCGCCCTCGGGAGCGCCGTCGGCGACCCAGCGAGCGACGATGGCTTTGTCTTTGTCGCTAAGTCGGGCGTCATTCTTGAAATGGCCCACTTTAGAATCGGCGTGCCACGGCGGCATGCGGCCGGCCTGCACGACTTCGTCGATCATCGCGGCCCAGCCCACGACGTCGTCGTAGTTGGTGAGCGTGAAGGGAGCGATCTGACCGGCTCGATGGCAGAACACACAATTGGCGTTCATGATCCGCGAAATCTGTTTGGAGTACGTCACCTCACTGTCAGATTTGGGCTGGCGATCGTGGCCGATGAGACAACCGGCCAACTGCGTGGTGGGCTGAGAGACCGGCTTGCCGGCCAGAAGCTCAGTGAGGGCTTCGGCCAGGTCGCGGCGATCGGGCGTCTTTTTCTGGTAGCTGGCGTTCTGTTTGAATCCATACTGGTTGTCGATGCGGCCCCGATAGCGAATTGCGCGGTCGGCGTCGAGCACCAGGACTTCGGGCGTTCGCGTCGCACCGACGCGATCGGCCAGGCTTTGACCGAGGTCTTTCAGGATTGGAAACTCGATTTCGTGCGTGCGGGCGTAGGCCGCGATTTCCGTGGGCGAATCCTGGCGGTTGGAGTTCACACCCAAGAACGCCACGCCCTTGGGCTCGAATTCCTTGGCCAATTCGACCAATCGCGGGGCATAGAGCTTCGCTAGTGGGCATTCGGTCCCCAGGAAGACCAGCACGACCAACTTGGAGTCTTTGTGAGCAGCCAACGAATGGGGCTGGCCGTGGAAATCCTTCAGCGTGAAGTCGCCGACCTGCTTGCCGACGCCGACAGCCTTGGAGCCCGCAGTTTTGGAATCGGCAGGATTGCCCGCATCGGGCTTCTTGGCCTCAGCCGCCATTGCCGGCGCGGTGACGGCGATTGCAAAAAGCAGGGCGAATGATCGAATCATGGGAACACCTTACGGAATTGGGTGGGAGCAACCGGCCAGGACAAGCAGTTCGGCTGGTACTTCGCCGCGGGGAGGGGAATCTTGGACGATTTTGGCTGCTAGCGAGCCAGACAAGGGATTTTCGCCAATTTTACCAGGAGTTGTCATTCCGCGACAGATGAGCAAAGCCGCGGTCGCGGTGTGCGTTTCACCCAGCCCGGGCTTCGCCCGACAACCCAAGCGGACGGCGAATAGTGGTTAGTAGACCGATTATCGTGCGAAGCTTTTACGTAGCCCAGGCATTCATGCCTGGGATTTCGACGCCCCGAGAAAGTCGTCGTCAACCCGCGTCAGCGGGTGAGTGTTGCCAGCGTGGTCATTCCGCCCTGAAGGGCGTGTGGGGCAACTTTATTTGCGTGAATCCCAGGCATGAATGCCTGGGCAAGTGAAAAAGCGGATGGAAAAATCCGCGCAAGACGCGTGCAAATTCAGCGTTTGTAGTACAGATGACGTCAGTGTGTTGTGCGATCTAAAGGTCGAATCGTCCGATGAACGCGGACGGCTCAACGGGTTGCCGAGCAAGTTGCCCGTCGAAAACGAGGGCAATGGCGACTGAGCGTCGCCGGCCACAGGAAAAGATGCGATTGCTCAGCAGCCGCTGGCTTGCCGAGTGACTGCTAGTTCGCTTCGGCTGAGATCCGCGGAAGACCCGCCGCGTCACTGCCCGACGCGTCACTGCCCGCCAGTTTCTCTTTGAGCTGACGTTCCTTGAGCCGCTTCTGCGCGGCGTTGGCCTTCTGCTGCGCTTCGAGCGCTTTGATGGCAGCCAAGGTGCAGTCGGGGCACTTCTTGGAGATGAATTTCTGGAAACGGTCGCGGGCGTATCGCTCGTTGGGCTTAAACGTATAAGGGCTGCTGTGACCGCAAAGCCGCTTGATCTGAACCGTACCTTCCACAGCAAACTCCTCCGAGGTCATCTGGCCTTGAGCTTCAGTTATAGGCTGCGGGTGTGCCGGCGGCAAGCAAGTTGTTCGTGGGATCGGGTCGGGAGAGCAAGGGAAATACAGCGCTCGACAAAAGATGCCGGCTAACCAAACATTCCCGGCCCGCCGACGGCCTCGAACGCCGCCAGAAAGTGCTCGATATGTGGCCTACGAGCGCTGGCCGGCCAGGTGACGGCCACCACGTCGAACCGCGTGGGATAGCCCAGCAGGTCGTGCCGTTTCAGGTAGGCCAGGGCCAGACGAGTGATGCGGCGCTGCTTGTCCGTGCCGACCGCGTCTTCGGGGTGACCGGTCTCGTGCGATTGGCGGGTCTTCACCTCGACGAACACGATCGTGCGGCCGTCGACCGCCACCAGGTCCAACTCGCCCCGGGCCGCGCGATCGCTGCGGGCCACGATCTTGTAGCCCCGCCGCTTGAGATGCCGCGCAGCGACGGCCTCGCCGCGTTGCCCCAGTGTCTTAGGCCGCGCGAGCGAGAGCAGCCAGAAGAACATGAGCAGCGGGGTCCGGGAATCGGGGACGGGGATTCGGGACTACGACGTTGACTTGCCCTCGGCCTTGTCGGCGGCGGGGCCCGTACGGCGTTCTTTCAAGCGCACGGCCTTGCCCACGCGATCGCGTAGGTAGTACAGCTTAGCGCGGTGGACGATGCCCGACCGCTTGACCTCGATCTTGGCGATCCGCGGTGAGTGGAGCGGAAACTTGCGCTCGACGCCTTCGCCCTGCACGATGCGTCGGACGACGAACATCTCGCGCGTGCCCGAGCCGCTGCGGGCAAGGACCACTCCGCTATAAATCTGGATGCGTTCCTTCTCGCCTTCGAGAATTCGCGTGTGGACGTCAATCGTGTCGCCGATCTTGAAATCGGGCAGGTTGGCTTGCAAGTTTCCTTTTTCGACTTGTTCGAGCAGTTGCTGGCTCATCGCCGCGGTCCTTTCGGTTGTTCGCTCGGGCACTTGGTGAGGGCCGGCGATGGGGTTACTGAAGTTTGTCTGGCGCGCGGGTTAGTCCCACGGCCGTTATCGACGCTGATTTGTTTATCGACCTGGTTGTCGTTGCCCGGCAGCAGGTCGGCCCGGCGGCGCCGCGTGTGCGCCAGGCTTTCTTGTTTTCGCCAGCGGGCGATCTCCTGGTGGTTGCCGCTGAGAAGCACCTCGGGCACTTCGTGGCCGCGGAAGTGACGGGGCCGCGTGTACTGTGCGAACTCTAGCAGTCGATCCACGCCCGAGAACGAATCCTCGCGGCAGGCGCGCTCGTCTCCCAGGACGCCGGGCACGAGGCGAATCACCGTGTCGACGACGACCATGGCCGCTACTTCGCCGCCGTTGAGCACGAAGTCGCCAATCGAGATTTCGTCCGGCTGCAGAATATCGAGCACCCGCTGGTCGAAGCCTTCGTACCGTCCGCACAAGAGCAGCAGCCGCGGGTGAGTCGCCAGTTCTTCGACGACTTGCTGATCGAGCCGCCGACCCTGCGGCGAGAGCACGATCAGGTGACCGGGATCCTCGGCTTGGGCACGCACGGCTTCGACGCACCGGACGACCGGCTCAACCTTGAGGATCATGCCAGGTCCACCCCCGAAGGGTCGATCGTCGACCGACTTGTGTCGGCCCTCGGCCCAATCGCGGATGTTGTGCAAGCGCACGTCGACTAAACCCCGCTGGATCGCCAGCTTGAGCAAGCTTTGGCCCAGATAGTCCGGAAACATCTCTGGGAACAGGGTTAAAACGTCGATACGCATGGCAAGCAAATTGAATTACGCAGGATTGCTCGTAGTGACCCGAATCGATCGGGTCCAGTCGCTTCATTGTCGAGTTTGAGATTGCCGGACCCGATGAATCGGGTCACTACAAACTAATTTCACTCCGCGGCTTCGGCAGCCGGCGCCTCGGCTGCGGGGGCTTCCGGGGCCGGCGCTTCGGGAGCCGGTGCTTCGGGAGCCGGTGCTTCGGCCGTCGCTTGCGCGGCAGGGGCCTCGGCTCCGGGGGCCTTCTTGGGCTGCGGCACGTACACCGGCTCGGGCGCTGCCGGCACTTCCTTAGGCAGGGCCAACCGCTCGCGGGCCGCTTGCTGCTCGGCCAGTCGCGTCCCCTGCGGGCCGTACTTCTTGATAAACACGTGGACCTTTTCGCTGGGTTGCGCGCCCACGCCGAGCCAGTAGCCGACGCGTTCGGCGTTCAATAACACGCGAGCGTCAACGTCGGGCACCAGCGGATCGTAGCTGCCCAACTCTTCGAGCACGCGGCCGTCGCGCGGGCGTCGCGAGTCGACGGCGCAGATGCGAAAGTATCGCCGATGCTTGCGCCCCATCATTTTCATACGAATCGTAACCGCCACAAACACCTCCTTAGTAGGACACTTTGTAAATCGTTTGTCTTAATTTTTCGATCGAATAATCAGAACCGCCCGGGGTTCTGCTTGCCGTTGGAATCCTCGGGACCGTTGTCGCCCTTGTTTCGCCCATTGTTGCCCGTGTTCTTGTCGCCCCTGTCTTGCTTGCTGTCTCGCTTGCGGCGGCGGGCTTCTTTCTCGCGTTGTTTCTTGATCGCCGTGCGCTCTTGCGCCGTGAGCCGCTTGCCGGTGCCGACCTTAGGCTTGGCGAGCGTTGCGCCCGGATCGAGCATGCCCCCCTGTTGCAGTTGCTGAATGGCTTTCATGCGGTCGCGCAAGCCCAAGCCCGCCATCCGCTTCATCACGTCGGCCATGCCATCGAACTGCTTGACCAAGGCGTTGACTTCCGCCGGCTCGACTCCCGCGCCCGCGGCAATCCGCCTCCGCCGGCTCTGGTCGATCGTCCGCGACGGGTTGCGGCGTTCGTCGACGGTCATCGAATCGATAATGCCGACCAGCCGCCGCATGTCTCCATCGTGATCCGCGTCGCCCATCATCTTGGTCAGGCCGCTCATGCCCGGGATCAGGCCCATGATCTTGTTGAGCGGTCCCAACTTCGACATCTGCGTGAGCTGCTTACGGAAGTCCTCGAGCGTGAACTCGCCGGCCCGGAGACGCTCCTCCTGCTCTCGCATCTCGTCCTGGTCGAACTTTTGCTGCGCTTGTTCGACCAGCGACAGCACGTCGCCCATGCCCAGGATGCGGCCGGCCATCCGCTCGGGATGAAATTCCTCGAGCGCGTCGAGATGCTCGCCGGTGCCCATGAACTTCAGCGGCACGCCCGTCACGGCTTTGACGCTCAGGGCAGCGCCGCCGCGGGCGTCGCCGTCGAGCTTGGTCATGATGCAGCCGTCGAGCTCCAGCGCCTCGTTAAAGGCTTTGGCGCTGTTCACCGCATCCTGGCCGGTCATGCCGTCGACCACCAGGTAAACCTGATCGGGCGAGACGCGGCGATCGATCCGCTGAAGCTGTTGCATCAACTCGTCGTCAATGTGCAGCCGACCGGCCGTGTCGAGGATGACGACTTGGGCGCCGCTGGTGCGGGCGTGCTTGACGGCGTTATGGCAGACTGAAACCGGGTCGGCGCCGCCCTCTTCGGAGTAGACGGGCACGCCGATCTGCTCGCCGATCACTTTGAGTTGGTGGATGGCCGCGGGGCGCTGCAAGTCGGCGGCGACCAAGAGCGGCTTGCGGCCGCGCGCCAAAATCAGGCGAGCTAGCTTGCCGCAGGTCGTCGTTTTGCCCGACCCTTGCAGGCCGCACATCATTAGCACGGTCAAGTCGGGCTTCAGGTGCAGCGAATGGTCGACGGGCCCCATCAGGTTGATCAATTCCTGATGAACGATGCCCACGACCTGCTGGCTGGGATTGAGCGACTTGAGGACCTTTTCGCCGATGGCCTGCTCGGTGACCCGGGCCATGAAGTCCTTGACGACCGAGAAGCTGACGTCGGCCTCGAGCAACGATTGCTGCACGAGATCAAGACCTTCGCGCATATTGGACTCGCTGAGGCGGGCTTTCCCGCTCAGGGTCTTCAATGCCGAACTGAGGCCTTCTTGCAGCGATTCAAACATGGTTCAAGCGCAGACGATCATTCATTCTGGTTCATCGGCCACGGCGCAAACACTGCCCCCAGCCCGGCCACGCGAACATCTGTCCGCCACGCCGTGCAAGCGCAGTACGCCACCCCCCATCCGGCTGGCCGGTTGGAAAACTCGCATTCTAGCCAATGGCGGCCCCGATTGGCAATGCTTAATGGACCGAGCCCGAACCGAGGGCTACAGACGTTGCGAATCCTAGCGACTGGGGAGTAAATCCCACCGGAAAGCAACGCAGCTAGCCAATCGCCCCGCCCCACTCGCGTTGGACCGCGTCCCGGGCTTCCAGCACATGGTCGATGATCGACGTCATGTGCTCGTCATCGGTGAACGGCGAAAGGACGTACGATTTGAGCGCCGAGATCGGCGTGCCGTGGTCGCTCGTCCGATAGCAATTGGTCATGCTGATCACCACGCCGCGGCCGGCCAGGGCTTCGGCGTGCACCCGCTCGAAGACCCGCCGGTTGTACTCGTTGAACTTGAGCAGTTGCTCCTGAAACGTCGGATCGCTCCGCTCGCGGTCCTTGATCGTGAAAGTGTCGGTGCCGGGCGGGTAGACGCGAAACAACGTGACTGGCCCCACGTTCTCGCCGTTGAGCACCGTCAGGTCGGGGTGCGACTCGAGTCCTTCTCGCAGCACCTCGGCCATTTCCACCACATGCCCTAAGAGCGTTCGCAGGCCTTCCTTTCCCAACAGCAGCAGATTGGCGAGTGCCGCCATCGGCCCCGCGCCGCTGCGGCTGGTTTCGAGCGTGAACAGCCCTGGGTGGTGCATGCCCGACTGGAATAGATACGGCAGCGACTCGCGCGGCCGATAGATGTATTGCAAGTCATCGCGGTCGCGGAAGAGCACCAGCGACGAAATATAAGGGGCGTAGCCCGTTTTATGAAAATCGATGCCGATCGAGTCAGCCAGGGCCAGGTGCCGAATGCGATGGTGCGCCTTGGCCAAGGCCCGCACCGTGCGGCCGCGGAAGCCGAGCGGATTCTGGACGAAGTCGTAGTCGCGGACCACGCTCCAGGCCCAGCCGATCACGGCGTCGGCATGGATGTGCGGGCGGTAGTCGAGCGAAAACTCGCGGACCAGGTTCTCGCGGGCCGCGTGAATGGCGTGCAGGTCGTCGATGCCAAAGGCGTCGGTCGATCCCATCGTGGCCACGATCGCGGCGATGCGTTTGCCGTCCTTCAATGCACGGCGGGCGGCTTCGATCATTCGCGGCACGTCGATGGAGTTGTCTTGATGCGTCGGCACGAGCTCGACGTGGTCCTGGCCGATGCCCAACCAGCCGGCCGTGTTCATGCAACAGGCGTGGCTATGCTCGCTGGCCAGCACGATGGAGTCCTGCTTCAACCCAGTTTGCAGGCAGCCGGGGATAGCCTTCCCCAATCCGACCTTCATGCCATAGAGCATGCCGCCAGTGCCCCCGAATGTGAACACTCCGCCGGCGCGGTTGGCGTCGTAGCCCACCAGATCGGCGGCCATGGCCGTGGCCCGCACCTCGGCGGCCGAAACGCCGCGGCCGCTTTCATCGCTCACCAGGTTGGGATTGAACGTGCTGGAAAGCAGCACGCCGATGATGCTGGCGATCGACGGAAGTCCGATCACGTTCACCTGACTCTGCGGATGTCCCCACAGGAACATGCCTTCCAGGTGTTTTACTAATTCGGGAACAACGCGATCCAAGGGCTCGCCGGTCGCGGCGATGCGGCTAGCCAGGGCGGCGTCGAAATCGGGATCGACGGGCGAACCGAGAATGGGCGCCTTGCCCTTAAGTGCATCGACGCGGTCCAACGCCCGTAGAATCGTGGCCACGAAATAAGCGTCGTGAACGGGGTTGGAGATCGGCTGCGGAAATTCGCGCCGCAGCGAATCGAGAAGCTCGCGATAACGTGGCTGCATAGGTTGCTCTGTTCCGTCGATTGCTGAACGCTTCAGGGTGGCACGCTCTGAGCGCAGCGAAGGGCGTGGTGCGTCGGCCACCACGCGGTGTCTGAAAACAGGGTGTCTGGAACCGTTGTCGTCTTACCGCGGCCCATCTAGGACCGCGTGCCCGACAACGGTTCCAGACACCTTTGAATCGCGCCAAGGTGAAGCGTCCAAGGTGTCAGGAACCTTTGTCGAGCACACATATTCGGAATAGTTAGTTAACTTTCGACAAAGGTTCCGGACACCGTCACACTACCAGCTTAGTTCGCCGGGCAGGTACTCGTCGATCAGGTCCTGGTAGAAGGGCCGCAGTTCCGCGACGAGGGGCCGCTCTTGGCTCTTGGTGTACAAGTCGTACGGGTTGAAGGCCCGCACCGCGGCGAACAAGCGGCGGTCCTCGGCGTTCATCAGGTGGCCGTACGCGCCATCGCGATGCGCCGGATAGAACGAGTGATAGCGGATCATATACAGGGCTTCCGGCGGCAGGCGGCCCTTCACGACGTGGTACAAGTACTCGTCGTGGCCCCACGACATCAGCACGTTGTCCAGGCCGCACCCTGCAGAGTAGATGCCGCACGGCGATTGATATTCGGCTTGCTGGCGGTCGGGGTTTTCGCCGAAGAACTCGGCGAATACGATCTTGGGCGAGAACGCGCAGCCGACGGGAAACGTGTCGCCCACGACGGCCCATTGCGGCTCGCCGAACAGGCAGAGGATCTTGCCTAGGTCGTGGATCAGTCCGGTGAGAATGAACCAGCGGGGGTGGCCGTCGCGGCGGATGGCCTCGGCGGTTTGCAGGCAGTGCTCGATCTGCGGCAGCTCGGTGTCGGGGTCGCTGTCGTCGACCAAGGTGTTCAGGTATTCGAGCGCCTCCCAGACGCTCATCTTGCGTCGAGATTTGGCCAGGTAGTCCTCGCGTTTCGTGCGGACGAAGTCGACCGTCTGATAACGGTGATTGAGGCGGTAGAACTCTTTGACGCTCGCCCGGGCCTCGGCGCGGTAGTCGCGAAACTGGGCTTCGCCCTTGTCGGTCGCAGCGGCGGGTGCATCGCCGGGCGCGGCGGGCTCGGGATAGCGTCGCTTGAGATCGTCTTCCCACTCGTCGAGGCTGGCCAGTGGGGAGCTTTCCGAAAGCGGTTTGAGATTGGACATGGGAATCACACGTTGATTGGAGAAATACGTTTAGCCGCGAGCCAACGGCGAGCGCGTCAGCGGTACTCTATCGATCAATCGTATCCGCAATCGGGTTTCGCATCAAAGCGAGACGCATGCCGGCGAACTAACTGCCTCCCATTTCACGCGGCCAGTCGTCGCTGGCGAAGCTGATCGACCGTGACGGCGGCCACGATGATGCCGCCGATGATCATATCCTGCTCCGGATTGCTCAAGCCCAAAAGCGTGCAGCCGCTGGCGATCACGCCCATCAAGGCCGCGCCGGCCAGCGTGCCCAGGATCGAGCCCCGGCCCCCGGTCAAACTGCCGCCGCCAATGACGACCGCGGCAATCACCTTCAGCTCCAGTCCGACGCCGGAGGTGGGGTTGCCGATCGACAGCCGGGCAAACTGATACACACCCGCGATGCCGACGAACAACCCGCCCAGCGTGTACACGGCGATTTTGACCAGCGGCACATTGATTCCGCACAGCCGGGCCGTCGATTCGTTCGACCCGAGTGCAAAGACGTAGCGGCCAAACACCGTGTACCGCAGCACCAGCGCCAGCAGTACCGCCAGCCCCAGGGCCAGCCACACGCCGTTGGCCAGGTTTGGCAGCCACTCGCCGATCAGCCATTGGCGTCTGGGCGACGTATCGACCAACGACGCAAGCCACGAGGGCACGCTTTCCAAGGCCGGCCGCACGGTCGTCTCATTGGCGATCCGCTTGGCTAGACCCAGGTAGATTGTCATGGTTCCCAGCGTGACGATGAACGGCACCACACGCAGCGCGCTGATCAACACGCCGTTGACCATGCCAGCCAGGCAGCCGGCGCCGATCGCCGCCAGAACCGCCAGCGGCGCGGAGTAACCTTTCAGAAGTGTGAAGGCCAGCACAGTCGCGGAAAGCGACAGCGCCGTGCCGGCCGAAAGGTCGATGCCGCCGGCGATGATGATCACGGTCATGCCGAGCGCCGCCACGGCGACGGTCGACGTCTGCGCGGCAATGGTCCTGAAGTTCTGGTGCGTCAGAAACGTGTCCTTACCCTCCTGACGCCAGTCGGCAACGCCAAAGAACGCGATCACAATCGCCAAGGCCAAGAGCGGACCGAGCAATGAAACCATTCCGCGCAACCGCTGGGCGGCGGTCGCCGGGTTGGCTGCGGACATGCCTGCCGGATGGTTTTGACTATTCATGCTCATTCCACGTTTCAACCCATCGATCGGTATAAGTCGAAGTGATTTCAGCCACGGATGGAACCCCGTGTGGGCTTTGCCCGGACAACCCAAGGGATCTTTGCTGGTGCATTGAATCCCATTTTCTCTAGCCCAGGCATTCATGCCTGGGTACTCGTTGCCCCCTGAAAGTCGTCGTACGCCCGCTTCAGCGGGTCAGCATTTCCAACCTTATTATTCCGCCCTGAAGGGCGTGTACAACAACTTCACTTGCGGATGATTTCCCAGGCATAAATGCCTGGGCTAGTGAAAACTCGGATGTTAAATCCGCGCAAGTCGCGTGCAAAATCAACGTTTGTAGTACGGACGAAAAGAACCACGAAGGGCACAAAGACCACCAAGGGAAAAAGCTCGTGCCCGTCGTCTTTGTGTCCTTCGTGTTCTTTGTGGTTCTCTTCATCCGTGTTCAATCAGTGTTCAATCCGTGGCTAAACCGAATTTTCATCAACGTTGCTGTCGAAACTCAAACCGTTTCATCGGCTGCCACCGCACAGGCCATCACGGTCTCTTCCGTCCATTGACTCGCTGGCCGAATTTCGCGCAGCTTCCCTCGCGACATGACGCCCACGCGGTCGCACACGGCCAGCAGTTCCGACAGATACGAGCTGACGAACACGATGGCCCGACCCTCGGCGGCCAGCGCGCCGATGCGACGATAGATCTCGGCCTTGGTGCCCACGTCGATGCCGCGCGTCGGCTCGTCCAACAGCAGCACATCGGCCTGCTGATGCAGCACGCGGGCCAAGGCGACCTTCTGTTGATTCCCGCCCGAGAGATCGCGCACGGCCTGGTCGGGTCCGCGCGATTTGATGGCCAGCCGCCTGGTCCAATCGGCCACGGCGGCGTTGCGCCGCCCGAGGTTCAACCACCCGAAGCGGCCATAGGGCCCGAGCCGGCTGAGGGTCATGTTGTCGGCAATCGAGCGATCTTGCGCCAGCCCTTCTCCCTTGCGATCCTCCGAGACAAGTCCCAATCCGGCGCGAATCCGCGCGGCTGGGTTGTGCCGCGGTGTGTAACTGGCGACTCTCACACGGCCGCTCGTCACTGGATCGAGTCCAAAAATGGTCCGCAATAGCTCCGTGCGACCCGAGCCGACCAGACCGGCAATGCCCAGGATTTCGCCGCAGCGCAATTGAAAGCCGACATCACGGGGCTGCTTGCGCCCACAAAGCGATTGCAACTCGAGAATCACCTCGCCCGGCTGATGCGGTACGGAGGGGAACAACTCATTCACGCTGCGGCCGACCATCAGCGATACGATCTGGGATTCGCTTGCGCCCGCGAGCGGGCCGCTGCCCACCGTGCGTCCGTCTCGAAGCACGCTGTAGCGGTCGGCCACCTCGCGGATTTCTTCCAGGAAATGGCTGATATAAACCACCGCGATGCCGGATTGTTTCAGTCGGCGAATGACCTCGAAAAGCCGCTGCACGTCGTGCCGAGAGAGCGAGCTGGTTGGCTCGTCGAACACGATCACGCGGGCATTGGCCGCCAGCGCGCGAGCGATCTCGACCAGTTGCTGTGTGCCGACCGACAACCGGCCGACGATCATCTCGGGCCGCAGATCGTGCCGCCCGAGCAGGTCGAGCGCTTGGCCGACGATCCGTCGCTGGGCCGATCTGGCGAGCCAGCCGAAGCGGTGCTGCTCGCGGCCCAGCATGATGTTGTCTTCGACGCTCAGGTCCGGGGCGAGGTTCAATTCCTGGTAGATCATGGCGACGCCGGCCCCGCGGGCCTGGTGCGGTCCGCCGGGCGCGTACGACCGGCCGGCCAAGGTCATTTTGCCCGCGTCGTGCCGGTGAGCGCCGCTGAGCACCTTCATCAACGTGCTCTTGCCCGCGCCGTTCTCGCCGATCAACGCCAGCACTTCGCCGCCGGCTACTTCGAGCGATACATCCGACAGCGCATGCGTCGCTCCAAAGCGTTTGCTAATTCGCTGCATCGAGAGGAGCGGTACTGAACTTGACGGAGCGGCGTGCGAAATGGATTGCGACATGGATTCAGTGTAATGCGCAGTGCATCGTATTGGCAGTGCGTAACCGGTTAGCCGCGACCCAAAGGGGAGCGCTCCGCTTGACCGGCCGACGACCGCGTGCTATCCCACTCCTGTGAAGTACGAACCCCTGTTGCACGTGGTCCTCCACCAGCCCGAGATCCCCTACAACACCGGGAGCGTCGGCCGGACGTGTGTCGCGGCCGGCGCGAAGCTGTGGCTCGTGCGGCCGTTAGGTTTTCGGGTCGACGACTACTACCTGCGCCGTGCCGGTCTGGACTATTGGGAACACCTGGAGTGGGAGGTCGTCGACGACTGGAGCGGGTTGTGCGAACGGTTGCCCTTGCCGCGACATTACTACTTCAGCAAGACGGCCACGCGGGCTTATACGGACGTGCCGTACAAGCAGGGCGACGTGCTAGTCTTCGGCAACGAGTCGCAAGGCCTGCCGCGGTCGATGCTCGACGCCGACCCGCAGCGGGCGTTGCGGATTCCGATCCGTGCCGAAGCCCGCAGCTTGAACCTCTCGAACAGCGTGGCAATTGTGGTCTTTGAGGCGCGGCGGCAGTGGGAAGCTGCGGGGCAGCCGTAGGTGACCAAACGCTTGGACAACGCCGATCCCCAGTGCGTAAGCTGAGCGCATGGAAAACGCAGAATCCCAGTTCAGCGTAAAGTTTCTCTTGGCCATCACGGCTGTGGTGGCGACCTGGTTTGCCGGATGGAGGTCATTTTCCGCGATGATTATGCAGGGTTGGGACTTGGCCCCACTCTTTTTCTTACTTTACGTGTGCGTTCCCGTTATGTTCTTGATGGCCTTGGCTGGGATGGAACAAATCAAGTGGTCAATACGGACCGCCAAAGTCTCGCCGATCCCTGTGATCGCCCTGTTCATTGGTTGCCTCCTCTTGAGCGGACATCCCATTCTCACAATGATGTTCTTCGTCGCTCCCATTCTTATGGCAGTATGCCTCTTTGAGTGCATCCGGTGGCTGCGTCGGTGTACGGCATTGGGCCCATTGCTGATTACATTGCTTGCTGCATTCTGGTTCGGTTTCGCACTTCATTTCGCCTTCAACATTATTGGTCAAGCCGACGAACTTTGAAGCCAAGTTGACGTCGTACGCCGAAGCCTTCACGTACTCCACAACTGGAACCCTTTCATGCCCACGTTTGACGCCGAACTTCTCACCCAATTCGCCACGCACCTCTTCACCGCCAGTGGCATCGCGCCGGCCGAAGCGGCGTTGGTCTCCCGCAGCCTTATCGGGGCTAACCTGCGGGGGCACGATTCGCACGGCATCATGCGGATACCGTATTACTTGGACCAGGTTGCCAAGGGCGAAATCGCCCCCGGAGCAGCGCTGCAAATCACCAACGAGACGCCTTCGCTGTTGGCCGCCGACGGCGGTTGGGGCTTTGGACAATCGCTGGCTCGCGTGCTGATGGATCGATTGATCGTCAAGGCCCGCGATTCTGGCGTGTGCGTCGGCACGCTCGTTCACAGCGCGCACATCGGCCGCTTGGGCGAGTACTGCGAGCAGGCCGCCGATGCCGGCATGGTCTCGATGTTGATGGTCAATACCCACGGCGCCGCGCGGCGCGTGGCCCCGCCGGGCGGTAAGGCGCCGCGGCTGGGCACCAATCCGCTGGCCTTTGGCGTGCCCGCCGCCGAAGGACCGCTGGTGCTCGATTTTGGCACCAGCGCCACGGCCGAGGGCAAGGTCCGCGTCAAGAAGATCGCCGGGCAGATGTGTCCCGACGGCTGGCTCATCGACAATACCGGCCAACCGACCAACGACCCGGCAACGCTCTACGGCGAACCGCCGGGCACAATCCGGCCGATGGGCGGCGATCAGGCTTACAAAGGTTTTGGATTGGCGCTGATGGTCGAGATCTTCGCCGGCGCTCTTTCGGGCGGTGTGACCATCCGCGAGAAGCCTGTCAATCAAATCGGCAATTGCGTGTTCATGCTGGTCGCGGATCCGACCTTGATGGGCGGTGAGTCGCACTTTGCGGCCGAGGTCGCGCAGTTGACGGAGTTTGTCCGCGGTTGCCCGCGGATTGATGGCGTCGAGGAGATTCTGCTCCCAGGCGATCCGGAGAGACGGACGATGGCCGCCCGTCGAGCGGATGGCATTCCGCTCGATGACGGCAATTGGACGGCGCTGGTGAAGTTGGCCGAGAAGCTGAAAGTCCAAGCGCCGCGGTAAGAAATATATTGCGTGGCTTAGAAGGGTGCCTGGGGTCGAGCGCAGCGAGCCCCCAGCAAATCGAGCGAAGCCCTGGGGTTCGCTGACCACGAGTACCCGGTGCCCGTCGACCCCAGGCACCCGAAGCTACCTTCGACCCTGGACACGAACTGCTACTAACCACGCTTCGACGAACCCGGAAGTTTACGCATCGGCTCGCCTTCTTGGGCTCGCTTTCTTGTGCGGTTCGCCTTTCGATAATCGACCTATTTCTTTTCCGCCATCGCCTTCCACACTTTGGGCGGAGACATGGGCAGTTCGCACATCCGCACGCCGGTGGCGTGGTAGATGGCCGCGGCCAGGGCCGCTGGGGGCGCGATGATCGGCGTCTCGCCCACGCCGCGCACGCCGTACGGATGCGCCGGATTGGGCACTTCGACGATGATGGTTTCGATCATCGGCAGGTCGAGCGCCGTCGGCATGCGGTAGTCGAGGTAGCTGGCGTTCCGCATCGTGCCGCGGTCGTCGTAGAAGTATTCCTCATTCAACGCCCAGCCGATGCCTTGCACGCTGCCTCCCTGCATTTGGCCTTCGACGTAACTGGGGTGGATGGCCTTGCCCGCGTCTTGTATGGCCGTGTAGCGGAGGATCGTGACCTTGCCCGTATCGGGATCGACTTCGACGTCGACCAGGTGCGTGCCGAAGCCGTTGGTTGGACCCTCGGGGTCGACCGATGCGCGGCCAACAATCGGCCCGCCGGTCTGATGCAGCTTACTGGCGAGCTCCTTGAAGCACATCTTTTTGTCGCCTGCCAGGAAAATGCCCGAATCGAAGCGAACGTCCTCCGGCTTGCATTCCCAGAGCGCCGCGGCGCGCTCGCACATCTGCTTGCGGATATCGAGCCCCGCATGGTACGCGGCCAGACCCGTGGCAAAGGTGACGCGGCTGCCGCCGGTGACGTCGGTGTAGCCCACGCTGTCGGTATCGGCGACTTGGGGATGAACGTCCTCGGCCGTAATGCCCAGCGTTTCGGCAAGCTGCATGGCGATGCTGGTGCGCGTGCCACCGATGTCGGGCGAGCCCTCGATCAGGGTCACCGTCCCGTCGGGATTGACGTTGGCGGCGGCGGCGCTTTTCAATCCGATATTGAACCAATAACCACTGGCGATGCCGCGGCCGCGATTCTTGCCCGTGAGTTTTGATTGCCAGTGGTCGCTCGCCCGGGCCGCTTCCAGCGTCTCGATAAATCCGATTCGCGGGTACGTCGGTCCATCGACACGGCGCGAACCTTCCTTGACGGCGTTCTTCAGCCGCAGCTCAATCGGATCGATCGAGAGCTTCTCGGCCAGCTCGTTAATGACCGATTCGCAGGCGAAGGCTGCTTGCGTTGCACCCGGCGCTCGGTACGCGGCGCTCTTGGGTTTGTTTACCAGCACGTCGTAGCCGTCGACGCGTGCGTTGGGGATCTCGTAGCAACTGAAGACGCACATGCAGCCCGGGCCGATCATGCCGCCGGGATACGCGCCAGCGTCGTAGGCCAGCCAAGCCTCGCCCGCAACGAGCCGGCCGTCTTTCATCGCGCCGAGCTTCACGCGCATGAACGAGCCGGGCGTGGGGCCGGTGCCCTCGAAGACTTCCGCGCGGCTCATGCTCATTTTGACGGGCCGACCGCACTTGCGGCTCAGCAGCGCCGCGACGGGCTCGAGATACACGCTGATCTTGCCGCCGAAGCCGCCGCCAATCTCGCACGGCACGACAGTCACTTGCGAGACCGGAATCTGCAGCAATTCGGCCGTCTGTTGACGCGCGGTGAACGCGCCTTGCGTGGCGGTCCAGATCTTGATGTGGCCGTCGTGGTTCCACAGCGCGACCGAGGCGTGCGGCTCGATGTATCCTTGATGGACGGTGGCGGTCTTGAATTCGCGCTCGATGACGACGTCGGCCTCGGCAAAGCCCTTGGTCACGTCGCCTTGCTCGAAGTGTATATGGACCGGCACGTTGCTGGGCTTGTCGTCCTTCTTGCCCATGTGACTGGTGAAGACTTTGTCGCTCAACAGCGGCGCGTCGTCCTTCATGGCGTCGAGCACCCAGGTCACCGAGGGGAGCGGCTCGTAGTCGACCTTGATGAGCTTGATGGCCTCTTCGGCGACATGCGGATTGATGGCGGCGACCGCGGCGACCGCGTGACCTTTGTAGAGCACTTTCTTGTGGGCCAACACGTTGTTGGCCAGATCGGCCAGGTTGATCGAGCCTTCGCCTAGGTTGGCGATCTTGTCCTTGTGATCGGGCAGATCGGCGCCCGTGACCACGGCCACGACGCCCGGCAGTCGCTCGGCGGCACTGGTGTCGATGGCCTTGATCCGCGCATGGGCGTGCGGGCTGCGTAGCGTGCGGCCGTGGACCATGCCCGTCAGATGCACGTCGTTGGCGTAGACGGCCCGGCCGGTGACCTTGTCGGCGCCATCGTGCCGGATGGGCCGGGTGCCGATGACCTTGTATTGTGGTGCGCCGTTGCCAGAGGCCTTCGCGTCATGCGAACTGCCCTTGCCAGTGACGGGCGCCGAAGTGGATGAGGATTTGCTGGTGGCCATCAATGGATTTCCTGGTCTTGCTGCTGGGGTGAGCAGGTTCAATACTCGGGAGTTTTGAATCGCTGCCTATGGGGGCCCCGGTGGCCGTTTCAAAAGTCGCTAATTGTGAATCCGAATGTGTATCCAACGAGCCATCGTATCGACATACAAAGCACGCAGCTTGCACGCCGCGGAATCGTGTCCGGCTGGAACCCGAATATGGC
>Ga0163150_10003467_pt1 | contig 22171 bp, 15 predicted proteins | sample OliLakLV19P2IB_FD_148628 | JGI IMG/M metagenome (GOLD analysis project Ga0163150, IMG submission 148628) | Freshwater microbial mat bacterial communities from Lake Vanda, McMurdo Dry Valleys, Antarctica - Oligotrophic Lake LV.19.P2.IB | ecosystem: Environmental > Aquatic > Freshwater > Lake >...
ATCCTGCGCGATGCCCGCGCGCGCAAGGACCAGGTGATCTTCGAGCTCGACGAGATCAGGACGCTGGGCGGGGGCTGGTTCTCGGTCTTCACGCCGTACCGCAGGAAATGGCTCGCGACGCTGAAAGACGCGGACTTGCGTGCGCACCCGGTCTCGGGTCTTCGCGGACGCCTCGCGGGTCGCCGTGTCTCGCCGATGCCCAAGCTCGCCGCGCTCGGGTTCCGGAGAGCCGCGCTGCCAGTGCCGGTCGGAATGTCCGGGGCCGCCCGGCAGTGGGCGGCATTCCGGCGGCGGCTGCCGCGCTACGCGCGCGAGCGCGATTTTCCGGCGCTGGCCGCGACCTCGCGCCTTTCCGTGCACCTGCGCTTCGGAACCATTTCTATTCGCCAGCTGGTCGCCGCCGCACGTCGTTCGCGCAGTGTCGGGGCCGCCGCCTGGCTTACCGAGCTGATCTGGCGCGATTTCTACTTCGCGATCCTCGCCGCGCGGCCGGATGTGGTCGACCATGCCTTTCGCCGCGAGTACGACCGGCTCGAGTGGACGCGCGACGAGCGGCTCTGGCGCGTCTGGTGCGAGGGCCGCACGGGCTATCCGATCGTCGATGCGGCGATGCGCGAACTGAAATCGCAGGGCACGATGCACAACCGCCTGCGCATGGTCGTGGCTTCCTTTCTCGCCAAGGACCTCGGCCTCGACTGGCGGCGAGGGGAGCGTCATTTCGCCGACCGGCTGCTCGACTTTGACCTTGCCGCCAATAACGGAGGCTGGCAGTGGTGCGCCTCGACGGGCTGCGACGCGCAGCCCTGGTTCCGCATCTTCAATCCGGTCCGCCAATCGGAGAAGTTCGATCCCGCCGGCGACTACATCCGACGCTGGGTCGCTGAGCTCGCGCGCGTTCCTGCCGAGTACATTCACGCACCGTGGGAGATGCCGCCGGATGTCCAGCGCGTCGCGGGCTGCCGGATCGGGCGCGACTATCCGGCGCCCGTCGTGCGCCACGAGGACGCGCGCCAACGGACACTCGCACGCTATGCTGCGGCGAGGCGGCCGCAGCAGGGCAGGGGATGAACGACGTCGAGTGGATGCGCCAGGCTATCGCACTGGCCAGGCGCGCCGAGGCCATGGGCGAGGTACCGGTCGGCGCGCTCGTGGTGCGAGACGACCATTTACTCGGCGAGGGCTGGAACCAGCCGATCGCGACCCACGATCCGACGGCCCACGCGGAGATCCTGGCACTGCGTGCGGCCGGCGCATCTGCGGCTGACTACCGGCTCGGCGGCGCGACGCTCTACGTGACACTCGAGCCATGCCCGATGTGCGCGGCGGCCATCGCCCACGCGCGAATCGCGCGTCTCGTATTCGGGGCCTGGGATCCGCGCCAGGGCGCGGCCGGCAGCGCCTTCAACCTGGTCACCTCCGAGGCGATGAATCACCGAGTCGACGCCTTCGGCGGCGTGCTGTCCGACGAGTGCGGCGCGTTACTTCGGGGTTTCTTCGCCGGGCGTCGCTGATGGCGCCTGCTCGTCCACCATCCAGCGCAGCAGTTCGGCATAGGTCTGCACGTTGCGGACGAAGCCGACCGGCTCCCAGCCCCGTGCGTAGCCGCGTTTCAATGTCGTGTAGTGACGCTCCTGGGCAAGCAGCGGCAGGTTCTCGCGTACGTCCGGCCAGCGATCGGGGTCCTGGCCGCGGCGCTGGGTCAGGATTCGTGCGTCTTCGAGATGACCGTAACCGACGTTGTATGCCGCGAGCGTCATCCAGGTGCGATCCGGGTCCGGGATTCGTTCCGGAATGGTCTTGCCAATCACGCGCAGGTAGCGCGCGCCACCCAGGATGCTTTCGCGCGCGTCTTTGCGATCGGCAACGCCGACGCGCTTCGCGGTCTCGGCGGTCAGCATCATGAGTCCCTGTACGCCGGTGGGTGAGACCGCGGTCACGTCCCAGCGCGACTCCTGATAGCCAATGGCCGCGAGCAGGCGCCAGTCGAGGCCCGTTTCGGCGGCGGCTTCCCGGAACCAGGCCTGGTAGCTCGGCAGGCGCTCCCGGACGCCGGCCACGAAACTGGCGGCGTCGACCCGGTCGAAACGCACCAGCGCGCGGCGGTTGCGCTCGAGGATGTCGGCCAGCCTGCCATCCGCCTCGAGGCCCGCGAAGAATCTCTCGAGTTCGGGCAGCAGGTCCTGGCCATGCGGCGAGATCGCCCAGGCGACCGCCTCCGATTCGGCGATCCTGAAGGCCGGGCGCAGGTCCGGGAAGAAGTGCCGGCCCAGGGAGAACTCGATGGAGTCGGCAACCGTGAGGTCCGCCTCGCCGCGCGCGACGCGGCCGAGAAGGTCCAGGGCATCGGCCCCGCGCACCGCGGTCCAATTCAAACCCGGTACTTCGATCGCGAGTTGTTCGAGTGCCGCCGCGTGAGCGGAATTTCGCTGCACCACGATGCGTCGTCCGGCCAGGTCCGCAGGTGACTTCGGCAACCGGTCCTGGAGTCGGTAAATCACGTACTGGTCAATGCGCTGGAAGACAGGGCCGAAGTGCACGCGGTCCGGATGCGTGCCGTTCGTCACGATGCCGGCAGCTGCGACGTGCGCTCGGTTGCGGGCGACCGCGGTCATTGCCGCCGCCTGCAGCCGGACGACTTGCAGCTCGAGTCTCACGCCGAGGTGCTCGGCGAAGGCGCGCGCGAGCTCGTACTCCGGGCCCTCGGGACCGGCAGCACCTTCGTAGTACGCGAGCGGGCTGCTCCGGGTCACCACCTTGATGGCGCCCTGCGCCAGGATCTGCTCGAGGACGCCGGGCATGCGCGAACAGGTGCCGAACATGAGGGATGTCAGCAGGATCGCCGGGATGCCGAACCGGTTGCGAAGTCGCCGCCAGGGCGATGCGGCGGAGGCGGGTTCCGGCTGCATTGATGTAGAATAACGGTTCCGGATCAGCCCGCTATGACGGCTGCCGGAATCCTGCACGGAGAGGTACCGAAGCGGTCATAACGGCACCGACTCGAAATCGGTTGAGGGCATTACGCTCTACGTGGGTTCGAATCCCACCCTCTCCGCCAATTAATGCTGGCAAGGATGGTGCGCCTGGGCGGATGACCTCGTTCGCGCGGCCGGAACTTTACGCGCTCACTCGGTCATCCGCCCAGGCGCACCATCCTTGCCAGCCCTGTTGGCGGTGTGGTGTGGGTGGACGAAGCCACCCGGGTTCGACGAGGCGCGCGCAGCGCGCCGAAGGACGGAGCCGCGTAGCGGCGACGGTCCCTAGCGCAGCGAGGGATGCGCGCGCAGCGCGCACAATCCCACCCTCTCCGCCAGTTCCTGCATCGCTACACTGTTCCTTCTCGCATGGCCGCTCCGACTGCACTTGATCAGGCGGAGGCCGAGGCGCCTCCTCGCGAAACCTCGCTGCTTAGCTGGGTATGGCGGACCTACGTCCGCAACGCGCTTGTTCCGCTGCTGGTCGTCGAACTCCTGCTGGTCGCCGTTTACATCACGAGTCATGCCTGGTCTTTGCGCAGGAACGTGGCGGCCCTGACCGAGGTGGCGCGGCAGGAACTCACGCGCATCGCCGATGACGAGGCGAATGTCATCGAACAGCAGCTCGGTACCGTGTCTGCCCTCACGGAAGTGCTGCGCCGCCAGGCGACGGCGGCGCTTTCGGCTCCGGCGCCGCGCACCAGGGATCGGGAGCGGCTGCGACTGCAGCCGACCGGCGCGCTCACGACCTGGTACGACGACGGCGGGGCGGCGGTCTACTGGTCGGCGCTGACGGAAAAAGGGCCGGCCGATTTTGCGAAGCTCGAGCGCCTGGCATCGGTCGACGCGCTGCTGCGCGACATCACGCTATCGAACCCGCTGATCGTGCAGGCCTACCTCAATACTCACGATTCCCTGAACCGCATCTGGCCCTGGATGGATGCTGCCGCCGTCTTTGACCCTCGGATGCACATCCCCGACTTCAACTTCTACTATGAAGCCGACACTACCCATAACCCGTCGCGCTCCGTGGTGTGGACCGACGCATACGTCGACCCGGCAGGCCAGGGCTGGCTTGTATCGGCCATCGCCCCGGTGCATCGCGGGGACTTCCTCGAGGCGGTTGTTGGCGCCGACGTCACCGTCGACCGGATCGTCGCGGACGTGCTGGGCCGGGAGATTCCCTGGCAGGGATTCCTGATCCTGATCGGCAAGTCGGGCACGCTGCTGGCGCTGCCGCCGCAAGGCGAGCGACTCTTTAATCTGCGCGAGCTCAAGGCGCATGAATACCGCGACGCGATCCGGGCCGATACCTTCAAGCCCGAGGAATTCAACGTCTTCCAGCGCGCGGACTTTGCGGACATTGCCCGGCTGCTCGGCGCGCAGCCATCGGGTAGCGCTCGGCTCGAGGGAACGGAGCCGCTGCTAATCGCCTGGCAGACGATCCCTTCCGCCGGGTGGAAGTTGATGAGCCTGGCGCCCGAGGCGGCGGTGCTTGGCCCGTCCCACCTGCTGAGCCGGGACCTCGCCGCGGTCGGCTGGGTGATGCTCGCGGGACTCGTCGGCTTCTACCTCGTGTTCTTTACGTTTCTCTATCGCCGCGCACGGTTCGTGAGCCGCTCGATCGCGGAGCCGCTCACGCAGATCGAGCGCATGGCGCATCGCATCGCCTTGGGCGAGTACGAGCAGGCCGCGCCGGCCTTCGGGGTCAGCGAGTTCCGCCACACCGTCGGTGAACTGCAGCGCATGGGAAGGCTGCTGGGCGAGTCCAACAGCGCGCGCGCTGACGCGGAGTCGCGCCTTACCGAGCGCAACGAGGAACTCACGACGATCCTCAGTCTCTCGCCGGACGGCATCGTGTCCTTCGATTCCACCGGCTGGGTGACGGAAACCAACCCCGCGTTCCTGGCCATGACGGGCTGGTCACACGAGGCCCTGATCGGCCTGGCGCGATCGCAGTTCTGGGCCAAGCTCGGCGAACTCGGCAATTGCCCCGAGCCACAACCGGGTGCCACCACCGCGCTCCACCTGCAGCGCCCTCGGCCGGCCGTGCTCGAATGCCGGGTCGTCGGCCAGCCCGCCGGCGCGCTGGTCGCCTATTTCCGGGACATCACCCGTGCCGACGAGGTCGACCGGGCCAAGAGCCGTTTCGTCGCCACCGCCGCCCACGAGCTGCGCACGCCGATCGCCGTCATCACGGGCTACACGGAGTTGCTGCAGGCGACCGACCCGCCCGCGGGGCAACGCGGGGAAATCCTCGCCACAATGCGCCGGCACGGGGACCAGATCGCCGGCATCGTAAGTGAGCTGCTCGACCTCGCGCGCATCGAGGCGCGCGCGGGCCGGGACTTCACGATGATCCGCCAGCCGCTCGCGCCCGCGGTGAGGCGCTACATCGACTCCTTCCGGGTCGGCGAGTATGCGCGCGTGCCGACGCTCGATGGTGATATCGGCGACGCTGAAGTATTCGTGGACGCCGACAAGTTCTGCCAGGCGCTGAGCAACGTGATCGCAAATGCCTGCAAGTACTCGCCGCCCGGAGAGTCAATCGCAGTGCGGCTGGTCGCGGCCGCGAACGAGATCGGCGTGCGCGTACAGGACCTCGGCGCTGGCATGGACGAGGAAACACAGAGCCGGATCTTCGAGCGGTTCTACCGCGCGCAGTCGACTGCGGCCACCGCGGGCACGGGGCTCGGCATGAGCATTGTCAAGGAGATCATCGACATCCACGGCGGGCGCATCCAGATCGAGAGCGCGCCGGGCGAGGGGACAGCCGTGACCCTGTGGCTGCCGCGCGCGGCGCCGCGCGGTTGACGCTGCCGGGGGCCGACCTTACGATGCCCGACCCGGCGTTTTCCATGGTGGCTCGCGTCGGTTCCTCCGCGACGATCAGCCGTGAACCCCGCCAGGTCCGGAAGGAAGCAACGGTAGCGGCGGCATCGGGTGCCGGAGGGGTGCTGGCGCGGGCCGCCTCCCTGTCGCTTCGCGATGCGCGATGATGGCAGCCTGGAGGAAGCGGACTCGATGAGCTACCTCGTACTCGCGCGCAAATGGCGCCCACGCAACTTTGCCGAACTGGTCGGCCAGGAACACGTGCGCCAGGCCCTCGTGAACGCTCTCGATTCGGGCCGCATCCATCACGCCTTCCTGTTCACCGGCACGCGCGGAGTCGGCAAGACCACAATCGCGCGCATCCTCGCGCGGGCGCTCAACTGCGAGCGTGGCGTCAGCTCGACGCCCTGCGGCGAGTGCGCCGCCTGCCGCGAGATCGACGAAGGCCGCTTCGTGGACCTCATTGAAGTCGACGCAGCGTCGCGCACCAAGGTCGATGACACGCGCGAGCTGCTCGAGAACGTGCAGTACCTGCCGACCCGCGGGCGCTACAAGGTCTACCTGATCGACGAAGTGCACATGCTTTCGCCGCATTCGTTCAATGCGCTGCTGAAGACGCTCGAGGAGCCGCCGCCGCACGTCAAGTTCCTGCTCGCGACCACCGACCCGCAGAAACTGCCGGTGACCGTGCTGTCGCGCTGCCTGCAATTCAACCTGAAGCGGCTGCCGGCCTCCCTGATCGCAGCGCGAATGCAGCAGATCCTTGCGGCCGAGGGTGCCGCCTTTGAGGGGCCTGCTGTCTCGCTGCTCGCGCGCGCCGCGGACGGCAGCCTGCGCGACGCACTTTCGCTGCTCGACCAGATGCTGGCCTTCGGCGCCGGCCGGGTGATCGAGACCGATGCGCGATCGATGCTCGGCACGGTCGATCGCCATCAGGTACTTCGGCTTGTCGAGCACGTAGCGGGTCGCGACGCAAAAGCCCTGTTCAGGAGCATCGCGGCAATCGACGAATTCGCTCCTGACTACGGTCAGCTGCTCGAAGAACTCGCTGCCCTGCTGCAGAAGGTCGCCCTGCGCCAGGTCGTGCCTGACCTCGGCGACGACGAGGCCTGGCCCACTGAGACCCTGGCCGCGCTGGCCGCGCGGTTGCCGCCGGAAGACCTTCAGTTGGCCTACCAGTTCGCCATCCTCGGCCGGCGCGACCTGGAGCACGCGCCGGACCCGCGCACCGGCTTTGAAATGACCTTGCTCAGGATCCTCGCGTTCTGCCCGCCAGGGACGATCGGGGTATCCGGGCGGCTGGCTGAAGCGCCCGAAGTCACGGCGATGCCCGCGGCGACGACGAAGACCGCAAGGCAGTCGTCGGGCGGAGAGGGCGATTGGCCCTCGCTCCTGGCGCGGCTGGAACTCAAGGGCCCGGCTCGGCAGCTCGCGGGCAACTGTCAACTCATTGAGCGCACCGGAAACCATTTCCGGTTCATGCTCGACGAGCGTGCCGGTAGCCTGCATACGCGCCAGCTCGAGGACCGCTTTGCGCAAGCCCTGCGCCAGCTCGTGGGCGAAGCGGCGACACTGGAAATTGAACGCGGCGGGGCGGGAGACACGCCGGCGCGCCGCGAAGAGCAGGCCCGCGACGAGCGCCTCGAATCCGCCCGTGCGGCGCTCGAGCGCGACCCGAACGTGCAGACGCTGCGCGAGCGGTTCGGTGCCGTCCTGCAGCCGGAATCGATCAAGCCCGTAGGTTAGGATGCCGGAATGAAACCGAATCTCGGAAACCTCATGCGCCAGGCGCAACAGCTCCAGGCCAACATGCAGAAGGCCCAGGAACAGCTCGGGACCCTAGAAGTCACCGGCGAGGCGGGCGGAGGCATGGTCAAGGTCGTCATGAACGGGCGTCACGAGGTGCGGCGCGTCGAAATAGATCCCACGGTCGCCGTCTCGGACCGGGAGATGCTCGAGGACCTCGTGGCCGCGGCCTGCAACGACGCAACCCGGCGCGTGGGCGAGGCGGTCCAGCAGCACATGTCCGGCGCGATGGGCGGAATGCAGCTGCCGCCGGGCATGAAACTGCCATTCTGACGGCCGGGATGAAGTACTCCCCAGGACTCGCCCGCCTCATCGAGGCCCTGCGTGTGTTGCCGGGGGTCGGCCCGAAGTCCGCCCAGCGCATGGCATTTCACCTGCTCGAACGCAACCGCGACGGTGGACGTGCGCTGGCGCGCGCGCTCGAGGACGCGGCGGCGAACGTCGGCCACTGCCAGCGCTGCCGCATGCTGACGGACGGCGAGGTCTGCGAGATCTGCGCGGCGCCGCGTCGTGACGCGACCGTACTCTGCATCGTGGAGTCGCCGGCGGACGTCGTCGCCGTCGAGCAGTCCGGCGGCTATGGTGGTCGTTACTTCGTGCTGATGGGACACCTGTCGCCACTCGACGGGATCGGCCCGGACCAGCTCGGCTTCGACCGTCTCGAGGCATTGCTCGACGAGGGCGAGATACGCGAGGTCATCCTTGCGACCAATCCGACCGTTGAGGGCGAGGCGACGGCTCACTACATCGGCGAGCTGGTGTCGCGACGCGCGATCCGCGCGACGCGCATCGCTCACGGCGTGCCAGTCGGCGGCGAGCTCGAGTACGTCGATGGCGGCACGCTGGCACACGCGCTCGCCGGCCGTCAGCTCATCGCCTGATCCGCGACGACATTTCTTCCGCCAGCTCCAGCATCCGCAGGTAGCTCTCGAGCCGACGCGCGGCGACGGCGCCGCCGGCGGCGGCCGTCACCCGGCATCCGGGCTCGCGTCGATGCAGGCAGTCCCTGAACCGGCATTCCGCGGCCAGTGCCGCGATCTCCCGGAAGCCGCCGGCGATCTCGCGCGGCGCCGGCAGGGGCGGCGAGAAGTCGCGAACGCCCGGCGAATCGATCAGCTCGCCGCCCGACGGCAGGGTGTAGAGCGCGGCAGTCGTCGTCGTGTGGCGCCCGCTCTCGCTTGCCCGCGTGACTTCGGCTACCGTCGCCGCTACGCCGGGCACGAGGGCGTTGGTGAGCGAACTCTTGCCGACTCCCGATTGGCCCACCAGCACGCTCGTGCCGCCGGCGAGGCGCTCGCGCAGCGCATCGACTCCATCCACTAGCCGCTTGCTCGCGCGCAAGACGGGATAGCCGATACGGACGTAGTCCGCGAGCGGGGCGTCGAGCGAGGCACTGGAGTCTTCGAGGTCGGACTTGTTCGCAACGACGCAGGCCGCGAGACCGTTCCACTCCGCCGCGGCCAAGTACCGGTCGCAAAGGCCGAAATCCGGCGCCGGGATCGAAGCGACCACGGCGACCAGTTGCGTGAGGTTCGCGGCGACGGGCTCCGGGTCGCCGCGGGAAGAGATGCGCGCGAGCAGGTTCACGCGCGGGAGTACTTCGACGATGACGCCGTCGCCGCCCTCGGTGCTGGCCGATTGCCAGCGCACATGATCGCCGCAGACGACGGCGAGGCGCCGGCCCTGCAGGCGGCAATGCACGCGGCTGCCATCGCTGGTGACGACCATTGCATCGCGGCCGTGGCTGGCAACTACGCGGCCTGGGGGTGAGCTGTCAGTCGTGAGGGAGTGCATGGCGTGCGAGCGAGGGGCACTCTAGCCTCTGCTAAGATCACCGGCAACATGGCGCACGGCGACAGGCTGATCTGGATCGACCTCGAGATGACCGGACTCGTTCCCGAGAGAGACCGGGTCATCGAGATCGCGACGGTCGTGACCGACGCCGATCTCGAGGTGATTGCCGAGGGACCGGTCATCGCCGTGCACCAGTCCGAGGCGACGCTCGCGGCCATGGACGAATGGAACACGCGGACCCATGGTGCGAGCGGACTCGTCGCGCGGGTGCTCGCGAGCACGATCAGTGAAGCCGCCGCCGAGCGCGCGACCCTGGACTTCCTGGCGCAGCACGTGGATGCCAACCGGTCGCCGATGTGCGGCAACAGCGTCTGCCAGGACCGGCGTTTCCTGGCACGATGGATGCCGGAACTCGAGCGTTTCTTCCACTATCGCAACCTCGACGTCAGCACCCTCAAGGAGCTGGCGCGCCGCTGGGCGCCCGAAATCGCAGCCGGTGTCGAGAAGGAGTCGCGCCATACGGCGCTTGCGGACGTGCACGAGTCGATCGAGGAGCTGCGCCACTACCGCGCGGCGCTGTTCGCCGCGCCATGGAACGCGCCGAGGACCTGACGCCGTCTGGGGCGCTCTGGCACGCGGGCTCCTGTCACTGCGGCCGTGTGCGACTCGAAGTGCTCGCACCCCCCGACCTCGAGCTGCTCGAGTGCAATTGCTCGATGTGCGCGCGCTCGGGCTACCTCCACCTGATCGTCGGCGAAGGCCAGTTTCGCCTGCTCGCCGGGGCGGATGACCTGGTTGAGTACACCTTCGGTACTGGCGTCGCCAAGCACCGCTTCTGCCGTCACTGTGGCGTGAAGTCCTTCTACGTCCCTCGCTCCCACCCTGGCGGCTACTCCGTCAACGCCCGCTGCCTCGAACCCGCGACGATCGGGTCAATGTCGGTCCGCCCGTACGACGGCCGCAACTGGGAAAAGGCGCGCGGAGATCTCGACGCGCACTGACGGGCTGGGCGGGGTTCCCTCGTTCGCTCCGCCGGAACTTTAGTCGCTCACTCGGGACCCCGCCCGCGCCCGTCAGTGCGCGTCAGGATTTCGCGCCTTTAGCCAGATACAGCCATGTTTCCACGACGGCATCGGGATTGAGCGACAGTGAATCGATGCCTTGATCCACGAGCCAACGCGCAAAATCCGGGTGGTCCGACGGGCCCTGGCCGCAGATCCCGATGTACTTGCCTGCGTCCTTGCAAGCCTTGATCGTCATCGCGAGCAGCGCCTTGACGGCCGGGTCGCGCTCGTCGAACAGCGAGGCGATGATCGCCGAATCGCGGTCCAGGCCGAGCGTGAGCTGGGTCATGTCGTTCGAACCGATCGACATCCCGTCGAAATGCTCGAGGTACTCGCGCGCCAGCAGCGCATTGGTCGGTAGCTCGCACATCATGATGACTTTCAGCCCGTTCTTGCCACGCTCGAGCCCGTTCCGGGCGAGCAGCTCGACGACCCGCCGTCCTTCTTCGACCGTGCGCACGAACGGGACCATGACCTGGACGTTTGCAAGGCCGATATCCTCGCGCACGCGCCGGATCGCCCGGCATTCGAGCTCGAAGCAGGGCGCGAACGCCGGGTCCGTGTAGCGCGATGCGCCGCGGAACCCGAGCATCGGATTCTCCTCGTGCGGCTCGTACTGGCGCCCGCCGATCAGGTTGGCGTATTCGTTCGACTTGAAGTCCGAAAGCCGGACGATCACGGGGTGCGGCGCGAACGCCGCCGCAATGCTGGCGACGCCCTCGGCGAGTTTCTCGACGAAGAACCGCACCGGGTCGTCATAGCCGGCCATCTGCCGATTGACCTGGTCACGCACGCCGGGCTCGAGCGTCGCGAACTCGAGCAGCGCCTTCGGGTGCACGCCGATCATGCGGTTGATGATGAACTCGAGGCGCGCGAGGCCGACGCCGTGATTCGGAATCGAGGCGAAGTCGAATGCGCGGTCGGGATTGCCGACATTCATCATGATCCGCACTGGCGGTTCCGGCAACGAGTCGAGTTCGATGCGCTGCTGCTCGAAGTCGAGTCTGCCCTCGTAGACGACACCCGTGTCGCCTTCGGCGCAGGACACTGTGACAGGCGTGCCGTCGCGGATCGTCGTCGTTGCGTCGCCGCAGCCGACGACTGCCGGGATGCCGAGTTCCCGGGCGATGATCGCCGCGTGGCAGGTGCGGCCGCCGCGGTTCGTCACGATCGCCGCCGCCCGCTTCATGACCGGCTCCCAGTCCGGGTCAGTCATGTCCGAGACGATCACGTCACCCGGCTGGACGCGGGACATCTCGCGCGCGCCTGACACGACCCTGGCCGGACCTGCGCCGATGCGCTGACCGATTGCCCGGCCGTGCGCGATGGCGCGCGAACGCTGCTTAAGCGTGTAGCGCAGGATCGAGCGTCCGGACCGGCTCTGCACCGTCTCGGGACGCGCCTGAAGGACGTAGATGTCGCCGGTCTCCCCGTCCTTGCCCCACTCGATGTCCATCGGGCAGCCGTAATGGTCTTCGATGACGAGCGCCTGTCGAGCAAGCTCGTGAACGTCGGTGTCGCCGATGCAGAAGCGGGCGCGGTCGGAGGAGGGCACCTCCAAGGTTTCAACCCAGCGTCCCGGCCCGGGGTCGGTCGCGTACACCATCCGCGAGGCCTTGGAGCCGAGGTTGCGCCGGATCACGGCGAATCTGCCCGCGCGCAGTGCCGGCTTATACACGTAGAACTCATCGGGATTCACGGCGCCCTGCACGACCAGCTCGCCCAGGCCCCAGGACGCGGTAATGAACACCGCGTCGCGAAAGCCGGATTCCGTGTCGAGCGTGAACATGACGCCGCTCGCGCCGACGTCACTGCGCACCATGTGCTGTATGCCGACGGAGATCGCGACCTGGGCGTGGTCGAAGCCCTGGTGGACGCGGTAGGAGATGGCGCGGTCGTTGTAGAGTGAAGCGTAAACCTGGTGCATCGCGGCAAGCACCGATTTCGGTCCACGCACATTGAGGATGGTTTCCTGCTGGCCCGCGAAGGAGGCGCCGGGCAGGTCCTCGGCTGTCGCCGAGGAACGCACCGCCACGGCGGCCGCGCCGTTGCCGAGACTCGCGGTCGCTGACATCACTTCGCGCTCGAGGCCTTCCTGGAATGGCGTCGCGAGGATCCAGCTGCGGATCCGGTTCCCGACGGCCGCGAGCCGCCCGACGTCTTCGACGTCGAGGCCGGAGAGTTCGGCTGCGATTCGTGCGCCGAGCCCGTCCTGGGCGAGGAAGTCGCGATAGGCCTGGGCAGTGGTCGCGAAACCGCCCGGAACGCGGACGCCCGCGCCGGCGAGCTGGCCGATCATCTCTCCAAGCGATGCATTCTTGCCGCCGACCGACTCGACGTCGGTCATGCGCAGCTTGCCCAGCGGGATCGTGTAGCCGGTCACGCGCGATCCTTGCCTGTTCTGCACCTGTTACGATCAGCCGCGCGCCGGCCCGAGGGCGCGTCAGCCAACGGATGATCCGCCATGAAGCAGCGACGTACTGTCTTCTTCGTGTCCGACCAGACCGGCGTCACAGCCGAAACGATGGGACACAGCCTGCTGACGCAGTTCGACGGCATGGAATTCAGGCCGGTCACTTTGCCATTCATCTCCACGGTTGACAAGGCGCGTGAAGCTGCCGCGAAGATCGACCAGGCAGGGCGCGACGAAGGCGAACGCCCGATCGTGTTCGCCACGCTGGTCAACAGCGAGGTCCGCGACGCGCTCCGGGAGGCGCATTGCCTGTTCCTCGATTTCTTCGACGCATTTCTCGGCCCGCTGGAGAAGGAACTCGGGCTGACGTCTGCACACGTACTCGGCCGCGCCCACGGCATGGCAGATCTCACGGCCTACACGATGCGCATCAATGCGACTAACTTCGCACTTGCGAACGATGACGGGGCCCAGACGCGTGACTATGAGCGTGCGGATGTGATCCTGCTCGGGGTTTCGCGCTCCGGCAAGACTCCAACCTGCGTCTACATGGCCCTGCAATACGGGGCTTTTGCGGCGAATTATCCACTGACCGAGGAAGACCTGGACGGCGGGCGGCTGCCGCCGGTGGTCGAGCCATATCGACCGAAGCTGTTCGGGCTCACGATCGAGCCGGGCAGGCTGCAGCAGATCCGTCAGGAACGCCGCCCAGACAGCCGCTATGCATCCGCGCAGCAGTGCGCATTCGAGGTGCGCGCCGCCGAGCAGCTGTTCGAGCGTCACGGAGTCCCGTACCTCGAAACGACCGACACGTCCATCGAGGAGATCGCGAGCCGCGTACTCGAGCGCCTTGCGATCCCGCGGCGCGTGAGGCCGTGACGGATTCGTGACAAGGCGCACGAATCACCCGGGATTTGCCCGGAATTCCCTGTGATATAGTCAAATCCATGTTGTCGGACGACGTCTGCACGATCTCCTGGCGCGCACGGCCGCGATCGTTCGTGAGCCTGATGACGCTCTATGAGAGCAACTACATCCGGCTCGGTTGGCTCGTGCCGGAGCTGCGCCGCCTGCGTGGATCGCTCATCTCGCAGGTCGCGGGCGAGCCTGCCCTCGAGATCTCGGTCGTAGAGCAGTGTCGCTACACGACCGCATTCCAGATGACTTACCTCTTCGGGGAGGACGACGCGACGACGCGCGAGCCGCAACTCGATGTTCGCGTTTACCACGATGCGCGTCTCGCGGAAGCCTGTGGCACCGGGCCCGGGCCCACGCACCCGCGGTTGCGCGGGCTCGCGACGCGGGTTGCCGCCAGCCACGGCAAGCGCTGGGACTGCAACATGCTGCTCAACAAGTGGCTGGAATACTGCGTCGAGAGCGGCCACCGTTTCCCGGTGCCGGCTGCCTGAGAAAGGCCAATGGCCGTCATGCTTCCTGACAAATGGTCGCAGCTGAAGCTGCCCTCGATCGGCAAGGCCGACCCGGCCGAACAGGAGCGATTGCTCAAGCTGTTCTGGAACCGCGCCGAGCTCAAGAAGGAGCTCCAGGACCTCGACGATCAGCTGCACAACCTGCGCAACAAGCTCAAGCAGCAGGAGAACGCGAACGCGCGGCTGCAGCAGCAGCTCGAGCAGCTCGAAGTTCTGCTCGGAAATCCCGAGCGCGGGGTCGACGCACTCGTGCATTTCGGGCTCAAGGCCCTGTGGCGCGCCAGCCGCGAGCAACTCGAAAAGTTCTCATCCGAGCTCAAGCGCGAGCTTCAGGACGCGGAGCGCAAGCAGCAGCTCGCCGAGTTCCAGGCCGACCGCGCCGACCGGCTCAAGGTCGCCGACGAAAGGCTCCGGCAGGCCCAGGAGGTCGCGGACGCGGAGCGCGAGCGGTTGCGCGAGTTCGAGACGCGCATGACCCGACTCCAGCGCTTCTGGCATTACTTCAAGCGACGCGAGCTGGCCGCCGAAATCCTCGCCCAGCAGGAACGCTGCGGCGTGGTCGAGCGGCACCTGGGCGAGATGCGCGAGTCGCATCGCACGATTGATAAGGAGCCCTGGCCGGAGTTCCCGGGCATCTCGATCACGGGCCGCCGGCTCGTGAACCTTGCGGTGATCGCCTACGCGCAGCATCTGTTCGCGCGGCTCGCCGTCTCCGGTCTCGCGATGGACGCAAGACTTGCCAACAATCGCAGCGTCGAGAGCGCCAAGCACGGCAATCTCGAGGCCTGCCTCGCCCGGCTGCGCGAGATCGCCCAGGCGCTGGCCATGGTAAAGGCGCAGGACGGCCTCGCGGCCGAGATCAAGAAGCGCGGCGAGAAGATGGCGCCTGGCGCGACCTGGCGGAATGCCAACGAGACCGTGCCGCAACCCGCGTCACTGCCGCCGGCGGCGAGCGGCGGCGTGCCGGACGCGAACGTACTGGTCGACGACTACTGGGACGTCTACAAAGTCCTGTTGCGCTGAAGGGGTGCGACCCCTCCTGTCCCCTTCGAATGCAGCTTGACGCGCTGGCGCCAGATGTTCATGTCATCGAGCCAGACGTAGAACAGCGGCACGAAGAACAACGACGTCACCGATCCGAACAGCAGCCCCGAAATCAGCGCACGCGCCATCGGATAGTACGCGGGTCCGTCGCCGCCGATCTGGATGTCCCCGGCGGCCAGCGGAAGCATCGCGAGCAGCGTGACCACGGTCGTCATCAGGATCGGGCGCAGTCGATGGCGGGCTGCCTCGAAGATCGCCTCGTTCCGGCTCATGCCTTCCTTGCGCAGGTCGATGACGTGCGCGATAAGGACAATCCCGATATTCACGATCACCCCGATGAGGATCATGATCCCGAGCATCGCCATGAACGACATCGGTGTCTGCGTGACGGCGAGGCCCCAGAAGACGCCCACGATCGCAAATACGATCGACGTAAGAATCGACACGGGATAAAGGAGGGACTCGAACAGCGAGGCCATCACCAGGAAGATCAGCGCGATTGCGAGCAGGATGTTGGTCTGCATGGTCTTCGCGGTGTCGTCGCTGTCCTCGACGCTGCGGCCATACTGCCAGCCGACGCCCGGGGGCAGCGGGAACTGCTCCATGACAGCCTCGACGCCTTTCTTGACCTCGTCGAGCGAGGAGTCCTCCGCGACAATGCCCTCAAGCACTACCGAGGTCAGGCGGTCGACTCGTTCGATGGTGCGTGCCGTCTGGTCAATGCGGAAGCTGGCGACCGCCCCAAGGCTGCTGCGCGTGCCGTCCGGGAGGTAGAGCGGGGTGGCTGCCAGGTCCTCAAGCGTCTGCCGGTTGTCGGCACGGAACGCGAGGCGCATCTGGATTTCGCGATCGTCGGCACGGAACTCCTTGAGCGGGTCGCCGCGCATGGCGACGGCGACAGTCTGGGCGACAATCTGCGGCGAGAGTCCGAGCCTCGCGGCACGCTCGCGGTCTACGATCACCTGCACCTCGTGCTCGCCGGCCTTTGCCGTCGTGCGCACGGAGTCGAAGCCCTTCACGTCGCGTAGCCGCTGCACCACGGTGCGCGAGAGCGCCACGAGCTCCTCGGTCGACTCGCCGGTGAGGCGCATGCTGAAGGCGCCGGTCTGTCCCTGCTCCTCGTCGAAGCGAAAGCTCGGCTTGCCAATGATGATTTCCGGTAAGCCCTTCTCGATCTCCTTCATCAACTCGCGCGGCTCCATCGGCAATTCGTCGCGCGGCTTTAGGCGGATGACGCTCGAGGCGTTGTCAGGCGTGTAGTGGCTGTAGACGAGATCGATGCCGAAGCGGTCCCTGTTGGCCTCCAGGTATTGTTCGACCCGCGTGACGGCCTCCTCGGTGCGGGCGAGCGGGTAAGTTCCCTCGATGTGGAACGGCAGGAAGATACGGTCCGAGGCATCCTGGGGGAACATGTCCATCTTCACGAGGCCCGTCGCGAACAGCGGCACTGGCGAAAGCACGATCAGCAGGACGAACAGGGCGGACCACCACTGGTGGGAGAACAGCCATTGGAGGCGGCGCAGATACCATGCCTGGATTCCCGCGTAGTACGACCCGGCCTGGATCGAGGGCGGGGGTGGGAACCGCGCCGTCAGCGTCGGGATGATCGTCTGCGCGACGAGCAGTGAGGCCAGCATCGAGATGACGATAGGCACGGCCACGTGCACCATGAATATCGCGATCTCGCTTTCCTCTCCGAAGATTATCGGCAGGAAGACGATCACCGTCGAAAGCGTGCCGGCGAGCACCGCGATGCCGACTTCCGTCACGCCGGTGAGCGTCGACTGGATAGCGTCGACGCTATCCGACTGCCGATGACGGAAGATGCTCTCGGTCACGACGACGGCGTTGTCGACCAACAGCCCGATCGCCAGCAGCATGCCCATCATCGTCAGGATGTTGAGCGAGAATCCCAGGAAGTACATGGCCGCGACGGTCATGAGCAGCGAGAACGGCACGGCGAGGCCAACGATCAGCGTCGTCGGCCAGTGGCGCAGGAACATGAACAATACGACCAGCGCAAAGCCCGCGCCGATCAGTCCGGCGTTGCGCAACTCGGTCAGTGAACTCCTGATGCTCTCGGCCTGGTTCTGCAGCACGATGACTTCGACGCCCTGCAGCTGCGGGAGCTTGCGCTGCTCCTCGACGACGGCCATGACGCGCTCGGCGACCTCGACGATGTTGGCGCCGGTCGCCTTGAACACGTCGAGCCCGACGCCCGGCCGGCCATTCAGGTGGCGGCCTACCGTGAGCTCCGGCGTCACAAGACTGACGTCCGCGATGTCGGACAGCCGCACGTTGCCGGTCACGATGAACCTGCGCACGTCCTCGATGGTCTGGAATTCGCCGATCGGGCGCACCAGGAAACGTTGCTCGCCGCCGGTGAGCTGACCTGCACTGACCGAGAAGTTGGCCCCCTCGAGCGAATCTCGCAGGCGCGCGATGTCTACGCCGTGCGCTGCCAGGCGCACCGGGTCGACGAGAATCCGCAGCTCGAGCGGCTCGACGCCCTCGAGCGAGACGCGCGCGACGCCTTCGAGGCGCTCCAGCGGCTTCTTCAGATAGCGGTCCAGCGTGTCGTACTGCCGGGTCAGGTCGTCCTGGCTCGCGATGCGGATTGCGACCACCCGGTCGTCGCCGGCCGCGAACATCTGCGTCAGTATCCGGTTCGCGCTCGTCGGAAACTCGTGGCGAATGGATTCGAGCTTGGTACGCACCTCGAAACCGACCGCGGAGGGATCGCGGTCCCACTGGAAGAACACCACCAGCTCGGCGCCGGTCTCGGACGACGTGGAGCGGATCTCCTTGATGCCTGACAGGGTCGCGATCGCCTCTTCGGCCGGGCGCGTGATGAGCTGTTCGACTTCCTCGGGTGTCGACCCGGCGTAGGGGATCGTGACCTGGATGCCGGGAAAGCGGATGTCGGGGAACAGTTCGAGCGGCAACAGGCGGGTCGCGATTACGCCGACGAGGGCGATCGCGATGAAGGTCATCAGCGTCGTGACGGGCCTGCGCAGCGCGAAACGCGTGTGAATCATGCTGGCTTGAAGCGTTTTCTGTCGAGCAGCGAGTAGATGACGGGGATGACGAGCAGCGTGAAGAAGCTCGCGACCGCGACGCCGCCGATCACGGTAATCGCCATCGGCTTGCGTATCTCCGCGCCCTCGCCGAGGCCCACGGCCATCGGCAGCAGTCCGAGGATGGTGGTGAGCTTGGTGATGACGATCGGCCGAAGGCGCAGGCGCGCGGCTTCCACGATTGCCTCGTGCTTCGCCATGCCCTTCTCACGCAACTGGTTGACGGCGTCGATCAGCACGATCGACTGATTGACCACGATTCCGGCCAGCATGATGAGGCCGATGTAGGCGACGACATTTACGGTGGTGCCGGTCAGGAACATCGCCCAGACTGCGCCTACGAGCGCAAGCGGAATAGTCAGCAGGATCACGAACGGGTGCAGCAGGGACTCGAACTGCGAGGCCATCACGAGGTAGACCAGGAACACCGCGAGCAACATGGTGAACTGCAGCGAGCGAAAAGATTCCTTCATGTCGCTGCTCTGTCCGCTGACCTCGGCCGTGACGCCCACCGGCATCTCCACGCTTGACACGATGCGGTTGAGCTCGGCGATTGCGGATCCGAGGTCTCCGCCCGAAAGGTTGGCGGAGACGAGCGCGACGCGCTGCTGGCGGGTGCGGCGGATCTCGGCAGGACCGGTCGCGACGGTGACTTCCGCGACGGCGGCGAGTGGAAGCGGGCGCTCGCTGCCGGGGTTGACGATCAGCGCGCGGATCTCCTCGACGGACGAGGCGCGGGTGTCGACGCTACGCACCAGCACGTCGATCTTTTTCTCGCGCAGCTTGTAGCGCGTAGCAATGTCGCCGCGAACGCTCGACACCACGCGGTCTGCAAGCTCTCTTACAGTGATGCCCAGCTGGGCAGCGCGCTCCTGGTCGAACACGATCTGGATCTCTGGATTGCCCGCCTCGACGGTGGACTTGATGTCGCTGAACTTCGTGCTCGCCTGCATGGCGAGCCGGACCTGCTCGGCAGCCAGGCGCAGCCGGTCGAGCTCGTAGCCTGTGATCGTCACCTCGAGTGGTGAGGCGAAGGTGAACAGGGCGGGGCGGCTGAACTGGTATTGCACGCCGGCCAGTTCGTCGAATCCGAGGCGCAGGGCGTCGATCGCCGCCTGTTCCTCGTTTGAACCGGCACCCGGCTCGAGCGTGACGGAGAGGCGACCGGTGTTCTCCCCGGCATCAGTGGGGCTCGCATCGAGGCGGTTGCCGGTGCCCGTCACCGCGTAGGAAAGCGCCATTCCCGGTAGCGCGATCGCCTGCTGCTGGGCCGCGGCCATTGCGCGGTCGGTCTGCTCGAGGGGAGTGCCCGGCGCAAGCCGCAGGTCCGCGATGAATTCGCCCTGCGAGAGCTGCGGAATCAGCTCCGAGCCAAGGCGCGGGATGAGTGCGGCAGTCAGGAGCAGGATCCCGACCGAGACCAGCACGACGCGGCCGCGGTTCTCGAGAGACCAGCGCAGGGCAGGCAGGTAGGCCCGTTGCACCGCGGCGAATCCCGACTGCGTTGGCCGCGCGAGAAACCCGAACAGCCATGCCATGAAGCCGGACACCCGCCCCGCCAGGCGGCGCTTGAACGCGAGAATTGCCCCGATGCCGCGGCCGATCCGGCCGGGATCGCGATCCGGATCAGGCACGTCGAACTCCGGCTTGCCGGCCGCGAGCATCGGCACCAGCGTCATTGCGACGACCAGCGAGAAGAGCAGGGAAAAGCTGACCGTCAGCGCCTGGTCGCGGAACAGCTGGCCGGCGATGCCGGTGATGAACACCATCGGGAAGAATACGGCGACTGACGTGAGCGTTGCGGCGGTGATCGCGGTGGCGACCTCGCTGGTCCCGAGCGTCGCCGCTTCGACGCGGGAACGGCCCGCCTCGCGGTGGCGGACGATGTTCTCGAGTACCACGACCGCGTTGTCCACCAGCATGCCGACGGCGAGGGCGATGCCGCCCAGGGACATGATGTTCAGCGACAGGTCGAACATGTACATCAGCACGAACGTGCCGATGACGGAGACCGGGATCGCGAGCCCGGTGATGAAGGTCGCTCGCGCGTCGCGCAGGAACAGGTAGAGGACCAGGATCGCGAGCAGTCCGCCGATCAGCGCGGCCTCGCGCACTTCGCCGATCGCCGAGGAAATGAACTTAGACTGGTCGTAGACCAGGATGAGTTCGCTGCCGGGGGGCATTGACTTGCCGAGCGCCTCGACGCGCTCGCGGATCCCGGCGGCGAGCTGAACCGTGTTCGCGTCGCCCTCCTTGTAGACCGCGAGCTCGACGGACTCGCGTCCGTCGACGCGCGTGATCGCCTCGCGGTCCTTGTAGCCGCTCGTGACGGACGCGACGTCGCGCAGGTAGACGGGACTGCCCTCGACGTTTGCGATGATTGCGTCCGCCATCTCCTGCACCGACGCGAACTCGTTAAGCGTGCGCACCAGGAAGCGCTGGGTGCCCTGCTCGAGGCGCCCGCCGGACAGGTTCACGTTTTCCTCGCGCAGGCGCGTGGCGATCATGTCGATGGAGAGGTTCAGCTGCGCCAGCTTCTGCTGGTCCACGAAGACCTGGATTTCGTCCTCGTAGCCGCCGCTGACCTTGACGGCCGCGGATCCGTCGACCGACTCGAGGTCCGGTTTCAGACGGTCGTCCGCAAACCTGCGCAGCGACTTGAGGCGATCCACGGTTCCGGACCCGCCGGTCGTGGACTTCGCGAACTCGTCCGTGTCGACGAACGCATAGCGCATCACCGGTTCGGTCGAGGGATCGAAGCGGAGCATGATCGGCCGAGTGGCCTCGAGCGGCAGCTGCAGCAGGTCGATCTTTTCACGCACGTCGATGCCCGCAAGGTCCATGTCCGTGCCCCAGGCGAACTCCAGGATCACGTCGGCCTGGCCGGCACGGGAAACCGATCGCACCGAGCGGACGTTGCGGATGATGCCGACCGATTCCTCGATCGGGCGGGTAACGAGCGTCTCGAGCTCGAGCGGTGCCGCGCCGGCAAGGTCCGTGCGTACGGTCAGCGTCGGGTACGAGAGGTCCGGCAGGAGGTTCAGCTTCAGCCGCGACAGCGAAACGATGCCGAACAGGACGACCGCGACGGTCACCATCAGTATCGTGACGCGGCGCTGCGTGGCGAACTCGACGATCTTCATCGCGTCAGGTCCGGGTTCAGCCGGCAGTCACGGGTGCAAGCTTCGCGGCCGCAGGGCGCGCGGTGGAGTTCACGACGCGGACCGCGGCGCCGGGCTTGACGGCGCCTTGGCCGACAACGACCACCTGCTCGCCATCCTTGAGGCCCTCGGTGACCTCGATCCAGGCGCCATTGGACAGCCCGAGCTTTACCGCGCGTTCCGCGGCCTTGCCGTCCTTGACGACGAATACCTTCGGCTGGCCCTCGGTGTCGAGCAGCGCCGTGCGCGGGATCTGCAGCGCGTCCAGTTTGCGTTCGTAGACGATCGCGACGCGCGCAAACATGCCCGGGCGCAGCAAGCCGCCGGTTTCCGTGACGCGGATCCGGACGCCGAATGTTGCCGTCGTGGGGTCGATGGAGGGACTGATGAGTGCGATCTCGCCCTGGAACGTGCGGCCCGGCACCGCGTCGAAGGTTAGTTCCGCGGGCTGACCGACTGAGAGTTTCGAGAGCTCGCGCTCGGGGACGTTGACGCGCAAGATCAGCGTGTCGAGGTCTTCCACGACGAACAGCGAGCTGTCGGCGCTCTCGATGACCCCGCCGACGGGTGTCACAGTT
>Ga0163150_10003469_pt1 | contig 22167 bp, 18 predicted proteins | sample OliLakLV19P2IB_FD_148628 | JGI IMG/M metagenome (GOLD analysis project Ga0163150, IMG submission 148628) | Freshwater microbial mat bacterial communities from Lake Vanda, McMurdo Dry Valleys, Antarctica - Oligotrophic Lake LV.19.P2.IB | ecosystem: Environmental > Aquatic > Freshwater > Lake >...
CCCGAAGCCTCCCGAGGCGCCCAAGGTCGAAGAGCCCAAGGCCGAAGAGCCCGTGGTGCCCGAGAAGGCCAAGGAGTTCACGCTCAAGGACCTCGACGGCAAGGAGCGCAAGCTCAGCGAGTTCGCCGGCAAGTGGGTGGTCTTGGAGTGGACCAACTACGGCTGCCCGTACGTGAAGAAGCATTACAACACCGTCCCGGGCGCCACCGAGACGGCCCCCGCGACGCCGGGCAACATGCCGAGGCTGCAGAAGAAGTACACCGACAAGGGCGTGATCTGGCTCTCGATCTGCTCTTCAGGGTTGGACAAGGACGGCAAGCCCAAGGAGGGCTACATGGAGCCGGCCGCCTGGAAGGCTGCCGTCAAAGAGCGCATGGCCGCGCCCACCGCGGTGTTGCTCGACACCGACGGCAAGGTCGGCAAGGACTACGGCGCCAAGAACACCCCCACGGTGTGGATCGTCGATCCCAAGGGCTTCATCGCCTACACCGGCGCCGTGGACGATCAGAAGTCAGCTCGTGGCAACCCTGCCGAGGCCAAGAGCTACATCGCCGATGCCCTCGATGCGGGCATGGCGGGCCAGCCTCTGGCCGTGTGCGAGACCCAGGCGTACGGCTGAAGCATCAAGTACGCTGACTGAGGACGGTCGTCCTCCAACGTTCGATCAAGCGCCCGCGCCGCCTTCTGGCAGCGCGGGCGCGTTCATGTCCAGCGCGCCTCTCGCCCTACCCTCTGCCGACTCTTGATACGCAGGTGCCTGACCCCTGCGTCTCGCTAGCCGAACCGCGTCATCCGCCTGATACGCAGGTGCCTGACCCCTGCGCCTCGCTAGCCGAAGCGCGTCATCCGCCAGATGCCGTCGGGGCCGCGCTTGAGCTGGTAGGTACGGGCGGTTCCTCCGCCGAACTGAGCGATGGCCGCGAGCACGACGTGGTCGGGCGAGCGCACGGTGAGCGTGCCGGTGCCGATCGTGCCCGCCAGCAGCTCGTCGGTCTCCTGGCGACTCCTGTGCTTGGACTGCGTCAGGAACTCGTCCACCCAGGCCTTCTTGAAGTCGCTCAGGGGGCGGCTCGCGGGCCAGCCGTCTTCGATCGAGGTCTCGTGGTCGTAGAGCGCTTGCCAGTCGAAGGCACGCTCGAGCAGCTCGGGCTTGGCCATGTGGTAGCCCACGCCGAACGTCCGGAAGGCGTGCTGCCAGGCGTGCGCGGGCTTGAGCTCGTCGAACTGGGTCAGCTGCGGCAGGCGCCCGATCGGCAGCAGGTCGGCCTGACCTACGACGGCGGTCCAGCCGGCGACGGCGTGGTGGGCGCCAGCCAGGCGCAGCATGCTCTTGCTCGCTGCGGAGGAACCCGTCTGGAGACCCGGGACGACGGTGAGCTCGAGCACGGAGTCCTCCCCCTGGCCTGCGTGCGGCGCAGCCAGCGACAGAGTGCGCTGCGCCGGTGGTTGCGCGTCGTTCCATAGCTGGGTGGGGATCCAGCCGAGCTCCAGCGCCTCCTGGCCGGGTGCGAGATGCGCACGCGCCAGGAGCGCCAAGCCCCCCAAGCCCCCGGTCGTCGTCCTGGGCCACGCCACCCGCAGCGGGGTGCCCGGGCCTTCCTCTTCGCCTGTGATCGTGCGCGCGGTGCCGGTGAGCGCCTCGCCCTCGCGGGTCAGATACGCCAACACCTCACGCGCACCCTCCTTGCGCGAGAGCTCGACGCGCTCCACGCTCAGGTCGCGCGCGAGGGTGAGCGTCACGGTCAGGTGGCGGTCCGAAGCTCCCGCGGCCCAGCGCAGCTCTTCCTTCGAGGTCCAGACCATGCGCTCGTCGTGCGCCGTGGCCTCCACCGTCACGCGCAGCGAGCCCTTCCAGGTGCCGCCCTCCCACAGATCGCCGGCGAAGGCCAGGCCGCGTTCTGCGCTGGGTTCGGCCAGAGCCGCACGGACCTTCTCGGCCGCCTTGGCGCCGGGGCCGGCGCTGGCAGCGGGTGTGCCCGCGACGAAGAGACCGGTGGCGAGAAGCAGGGGAAGGAAACGACACATGAGCCGCGCTCCGGGATCTCAGCGCGCGGCGAACGCGCGCGCGAGGTTTGAAAGGTTGATCTTCCAGCGCTCGAGATAGTCGCGCGGCGGCACGCTGGCTGGCGTCTCGCAGGGTTCCACGACCAGGCTCACGAGCCCGAGCTCGCGCTCGAAGCGCGCCGCGATCTCGGCCTGCGGCTGCGCCTCCCAAAGTAGATGCGTGCCCGACTGCGCGGCGAGCTTGGCCTTGACGGCCGCGAAGACCTCGTCCGTGGGCATCGTCTCCGGATCCAGATCCAGGTTAGCCACGCGCCAGCCGTAACGCTTGGCGAGGTAGTTGTAGGCCGGATGCGAGGCGTAGAGGTGCCGGCCCTCGGGCAGGCTCCCCAGCCTCTTGAGTTCGGCGTCGAGGCCGTTCAGGTCCTGCGCCAGCGCGGCCAGGCCCCGGTCGAGCTCGGCCTGCTTCGCGGGCAGGAGCCGCCTCAGGCCCCGGTGGATCGCCTGCGCCTGCACGAGTGCGTTCTTGGGGTCGAGCCAGGTGTGCCCGTCGATGCCCTCGTGCGTGTGCGCGGCGCCCGGGCCGTGGCTGTGCTTCGGGACGCCCTCGAAGCGTACGAAGTCGGGCTCGAGGGCTTTCGCACTGTCCACGAGCCACGCCGTCGGGAGGCTCGCCGTCGCGACCCACTTCTCGAACTCGGCGCCGTTGATGACGACCAGGTCGGCAGCCTGGTAGCCCTCGAGCGCCTGCGTGTCCGGTTGCCAGAAGATGGGGTCCTCGTCGTCAGGCAGCGGGCAGCGGACCTCCACCAGGTCGCCCGCGATGCGGCGGGTCATCCAGGTGGTGGGGTAGAAGGTGGTCCAGACCTCGGGCTTGGCACGGGTGGGGGGCGCGGGGGTCGTGGCGACTTTCTCGCCGCAGCCCGCGTGCAGGAACAACGTCAGGCACAGGGCGAGGCGCGCCGGTCTCACGTGCTGGCTCCCTCGTGGCGATGTTGCAGGAGCCGCTACGGTAGCAGGTCAGGCAGCAGCAGGGCCAGCAGCGTGCGAGAGAGGACCCAGGCCAGGAGCGCGCCCGCCGCCAGCATCAGCAGCCATTCGGTGACGAGGAGGCGTACCACGGTGGCGCGCGCGGCGCCGACGCGTGCCAGCGTCTCGAGCTCGCGCTTGCGCACGCGCAGCGTGAGCAGCACGACGAGCGTCAGCAGCAGCCCGGTGGCCACCGAGACGAGCAGCACGTTGGCGTCGAAGAAGGCCTTCACGCGGAAGACCATGCCCAAGAGCTCCTCGGTCACCTCCGTGGGGTCGAGCAGCTGGGCGGTCTTGCTCACGCGGTAGCGGCCCTTCACGATCGTGGCCGCGCGCTCATCCTTCGGCAGCACCAGGACGGCCGTCAAGCGCCGTTCGCTCACAGGCCCGTGAAAGTGGAAGCGGGCAGCGTTCTCCGGCGTGATCTCCGTGGCCTCCACGATCGACGGGGCGAGCACGGTGCCGCGCTTGGGGTCCTGGCCCAGCACCTGGGAGGGATCGGCGGCCTCCGGCCCCGCGTGCCCGTGGCCCAGGCCGTCGAGGATCCAGGCCGTCTTGATGTCCACGAAGGCCGCGTGGTCGTCGGGCGTGCCCCGCGGGGCCAGCACGCCCACGACGCGCAGCTTCAAGGGCTGACGCAGGCCGAACTCGAGGATCCCCCCCTGGTCGGTGAGCAGCAGGTCGCCTACGCCAACACGCTGCGCGCGCGCCGCCTCGGAGCCCAACGCGGTCTCGCCCAGGCGCAGCGGCAGCGTGCCTGCAGCCGCCACGAGGCCGCGCAAGCGGTGGTAGTCGGGGGTCGTGCCCACGACGGGCACGCCGCGCGCGGTGTGCGTCGTGTGGAGCGGGATGGCCTCAACCTCGGGATCCTCCGCCAGGGTCCCGATCTCGGCCCAGGTCGTGGCCAGCGGAAGGCGTCCGCGGAAGTGCAACGCCGCCAGCACCAGATCGAAGCGACTCCCCGGCGCGCCCAGCACGAGCGGTGTGGCGCGCGCGCGCGCTCCCAGGTCGCGGGCGTAGTCGCCCACGAAGGAGGCCACGGCCAGCGGCAGCAGCAGGGTCAGTGCCACGCACAGGATGACCAGCAGCGTGCGCAGCGGGTGCGCACGCAGCCAGGCCAGGGCGAGGAACGTGGGACCCCTCACCGGCGTTCCTCGCTGAGCCGCGGCAGCTCCAGCGTGCGATCCAGGCGCCGCGCCACGGCGACGTCGTGCGTCACGAGCAGCAGCGCGGCACCGCGCTCGCGGACGGCGGCCAGCAGCAGATCCACCACGCGCGTGGCGCTGTCGGCGTCGAGATTGCCGGTGGGTTCGTCGGCCAGGATCAGGGGGGGCTCGGGGGCCAGCGCGCGCGCCACGGCCACGCGCTGGCGCTCGCCCTGCGAGAGCGCCCGCGGGCGCCGCTCCAGGTGGGCTTCGATGCCGAGCGCGTGGCACAGCGCCTCGGCGCGCGCCGGTGCCTCGGACCACGGGCAGGGCCGCGCGCCCAGGTGCCAGGCGAGCAGGACGTTGTCGCGCACGTTCAAGTGCTCGAGCAGCTCGAGCTCTTGCAGCACGAGGCCCACGCGCGTGAGCCGCAGACGCCTCCGCGCGCCCTCGCCGGCCGAGACCCCTTGCCGCGCCACCTCCGCGCCTGCCGCGCGCACGTTCCCCGCGCGCACGGGCAGCACGCCGGCGGCGGCGTGCAGCAGCGTGGTCTTGCCGCAACCGCTGGGCCCCATGAGCGCCAGCGACTCGCCCGCCGCCAGCGTGAGGCGCGGCACACGCAGCGTGAAGCCGCCGGGTAGAGGGGCGCAGGGGCCGTAGCCTGCGACCAGGTCCTCGATAAAGAGCGCCTCGCTCACTTGGGCTGCTCCGTGCCCCCCGGCCCCCTGCCTCCCGGCCCGCTAGCGCCCGGCCCGCTGGCGCCCGCCGCGCTCTCTTCCGGCGGGGCGTCTGCGCCGTTCGCCGGACTCGCGGCGCCGGACGTGCCTTCGTCCAGGCGCTTGTGCTCCAGCATCTCGATGCCCGCGATGCGCCACGAGGCCTCGTTGTGGCGCAGCGTGAGCCGCGCCCGGTAGAGCGTCACGCGTTCGTGCGTGTGTCCCCAGTGCGTGACCGCACCGCGCACCTGCCAGGACTGTTCGCTCTCGAAATGCGTGGGCGCGCCGTTCTCCGCGAAGCGCACGCGGCCCTCACCGAAGCTCACATCGGCCACGCGGGCCACGGCCCCACCCTGCTCGCGCAGCACCAGACTCTCGTAGACGTCGGCGTAGAGGCCCTCGAGCAGGCCGCGTTCCACGCTGGCGGCCAGCAGGTCGTAGATGCCGCGCTCGCTGTCGGCGTCGAAGGCGCGGTAGACGTTCTTGAGCAGCGTGGTCGTGATCGTGCGCGCTTGGGCCTCGGTGGGGGGCTCAGCCGCCCCCCAGGGCGAGCCCACCTCGCCCACCCCGCGCGCCAGCAGCACGCCTGCGACGGCGAGCAGGCCCACGGCCGGGAGCCAGCGTCGTGCGCGGGCCTGACGGCGCAACGGGGGCAGGAAGGGCGTAGCCAGCGCCAGCAGCGCGAACACCAGCGCGGCCAGCGGCAGGCGCGAGCCGCCGGGCACCTCCGGCAGAGGGGGAGCGGCGGCGCGGAAGGCGGCGGGCGGTCGCGCGTGCCATTGGTACTCGGGCTCCGCGGGCGTGAGCTCCTTGGCGTCCACGTGCCCCTGCGCTTCGATCTGCAGCGCCGTCTCGACCTTGTCCTCCCACAGGATGCCCGTGAAGTCCTTCCAGCGGACAGCGATGTGCGTCGGCGCCTTCGTCACCGGGTAGTCCAGCACGATGCGCAGCGTGGGCACCATCAGCTGGGTTGCGCCCTTGGAGGGCTCGGTCACCTTGCGCACCACGGGCACGACCAAGGCGCCGTCGAGGGCCACGTCGAAGCGCGTGCTCAAGCGTCGCACCAGGTCGTCGGTGGGGATGTCCAGCTTGAGGTTGGGCGTGGTTCCCGGGGGCTGCCCCCAGCTGGCCACCTGCCACTTGTCCACCACGAGCACCCCCAGCACCTCGGTGCCCCTCACCGAGATGGTGAGGTCCACGGGCGGAGCCGTGAGGTGCGGATGCGCCTCTGCGCGCGCCGTGGCGAGCGCCAGCAGGACCGCAAGCGCGCCGAGTTGCATCAGATTCAAGCAGGGGAAGCGCGGCACGCCCCTCAGGGTATCCGGGCGGCTGCCGTGCTCCTTATCCAGCCCATCCAGCCCATCCAGCCGGAATCGAGCGGTAGGCGGGTGTCCAGATGTGCGCTTCCATGCGGGCGGCCAGCGTCGCCGGGTCGGCCGGGTCGGCCACGCCGTCCTTGACCGCGCGCAGTGCCACGGCCAGGGCCACCCGCCGCACCACGTTGCGGATCGAGCGCAGCGGCGGCAGCAGCAGGGGTATGCCGGGGTCGCTCAACACGGGGGCGGTGCCCGCCAACGCACGCGCCGCTGCCATGAACATGCCATCGGTCACGTGCCGTGCGCCGGCCGCCAGCACGCCCAGCCCCAGGGCGGGGAAGATGTAGGCGTTGTTGCACTGCACGATCGGGATGACACGTCCACCCCACGCCACGGGGTCGAAGGGGCTGCCCGTGGCCACCAGCGCGCGGCCGTTCGTCCAAGCGATCAGGTCGGCCGGCCGCGCCTCGCAGCGCGAGGTCGGATTCGAGAGCGGGAAGATGATGGGCCGATCGCAGGCAGCCGCCATCTCACGCACCGCAGGCTCGGTGAACAGCCCCGGCTGGCCCGAGAAGCCCAGCAAGACCGTGGGCTTGGCGTTTCTCACCACGTCGTGGAGCCCGTAGCCCTCGCGCACGCTCCAGCCCGCCAGGCGCGCGGCGGGCTGCACGAAACGTCGCTGAAAGGGCAGCAGGGAGGCTTCCTGTCCCTCGCGCAGGAGGCCCAGCCGATCCACAAGGAAGAACCGCGCGCGCGCGTCGGCCTCGGAGAGGCCCTCCTCGCACATGGCGGCCACCAGCTGGTCGCTCACCCCGCAGCCGGCCGAGCCTGCGCCCACGATGGCGATGCGCTGGTCGGAGAGGCGCCGCTTGGTGGCCTGGCAGGCTGCCAGCAGCGCGGCCACGGTCACGGCGCCCGTGCCCTGGATGTCGTCGTTGAAGGCGCACAGGCGCTCGCGCGTGCGCTCGAGCAAGGCCGTGGCGTGGGACTGGGCGAAGTCCTCGAAGTGCAGCAGCACCTTGGGCCAGCGGCGCCGCACCGCCTCCACGAAGGACTCGACGAAGTCGAAGTAGGCCTGTCCGGTCACGCGCGGGCTGCGCCAGCCCCCGTACTGCGGATCGCCGAGCTTGTCGGGGTTGTTGGTGCCCACGTCGAGCACCACGGGCAAGGTGACGGCCGGATCCAGGCCCGCGCACGCGGTGTAGAGCGCGAGCTTGCCCACGGCGATGGCCATGCCGTCGGCGCCCTGGTCGCCGATGCCCAGGATGCGCTCGCCGTCGGTCACCACCAGCACCTGGACGTCGCGCGAGCCCACCGCTGCCAGCGCGGCCTCCAGCGCCTCGCGTTCGGGGTAGGCCACGCACAGGCCCCGGGGGCGCTGGGGGAGCGAGGAGTAGCGCTGGCATGCCTCGCCCACGGTGGGCGTGTAGATCACCGGCATCAGCTCCTCGAGATGGTCCTGCAGCAGCCGGAAGAAGAGCGTCTCGTTGCTGTCCTGGATGCCGCGCAGCGCCACGTAGCGCTCCAGCGGCGTGAGCCGCGCCTTGAGCGCCTCGTAGGCGCGCTTGGCTTGCGCGTCGAGCGTCTCCACGTGGGGCGGCAACAGCCCCACCAGCCCCAGGGACTTGCGCTCAGCCAGGGTGAACGCCGTCCCACGGTTCACGAGCGGGTCGTCAAGGATGCGCCGCCCGCTCCTGCGCCCGTCAAACGCCGGCACTCCGGCGGGCCACGGCGACGCGGTGGGGGCGGCGTCCAAGGCGGGTCGGGCTAGGCGGTGTGCCCAGCGTGCAGCGCGCGCTCGGAGGGCAGGAGGTCGGGTCGCTTCACAGTGCCGATTGTCGCTCCGGACGTCGTCGAGGATACTTCCTGCGCCACGCAACCCCCGGCGGTGCCACGTAGCACGGAGGGGAGCAGGAGCACGGAGAAGGGCGCACGGGGCGCGCGGCTCGCGCGTCGGTAGGATTCGAGCGCATGGCTGCACGACAAGGCGGGCGAGCAGGTCTGCGCCTGGTCATGAGGCTCCTTGTCGGCCTGGCCGTCCTCTACCTGCTGCTCGTGAGCGCGGCGTTCGTGTTGCAGCGCAAGTTCATCTACTTCCCCGTTCGCCTTGAAGAGCCACTCCAGCGTTCGACGTCGCCCACCGAGCAGTTCGTGGCCTTCCCCTCTACGGACGGGACGCGGGTGACGGGCCTCTTCCTCCACCCCAAGGACCACGGCGCGCCGGTCGTCTTCGTCGCGCATGGCAACGCGGGCAACATCCTCACCTGGCGCCCCTTCCTCGCCCCCTTCACACAGCGAGGGTACGGCGCGTTCCTGCTCGATCCGCGTGGGTACGGTTGGAGCGAGGGCACTCCGGGCGAAGAGGGCTGGCACCAGGATGCAGGGGCCGCCGTCGCATGGCTCGCGTCGCAGGGCGTCCCGCAGTCCCAGCTCATCGTGGTGGGCGTGTCGATCGGCTCCGGTCTCGCGGTGGCGCTTGCGGCCGGCAAGCCGGTGCGTGCGCTGATCCTGCAGTCCGCCTTCACCAGCCTCGCCGATGTCGCCTCCGACCACATCCCGCTCATGCCTTGGCGGCTGATCCTCCGCGATCGCTTCGACAATCTGGCTGCTGCACCGCGCGTCCGCTGTCCCGTCCTGCTGTTGCATGGCACATCCGACCGCATCGTCCCCCTCGAGCACGCACGCCGCCTCGCCGCGGCGTTTCCTTCCCCTCCTATGCTGCGCCTCGCGCCGGGCAGCGACCACAATGACCTGAGCGACTGGCCTGGCTACAAGGGCGCCTTGGAGGAGTTCCTGGGGACGCTCCGCTGAACCGCCCGTCAGGCGTTCGGATTCAGCGCTTGGAAACGACGTCGCCCGCGGCGATGGGCAACTTCTGCATCCCCTCAACCGGCCGCGCTGTTCCTGAGGCCCCACTGACGCGCTCAAGCCGGATCGTAGCCACGTACTGGGTGCCGCGCGAGACGATCAGGTCCTCGCCCACACGCACGTCTACGACCGTGTGGAAGTATAGGTCAAACTCCTGCCCTTCCCGTGCGACCAGCACGCTGCCCTTCTCAAGCGTAGTCACGCGAACCAGCGCCGCTCGGACCTCCTCCGAGATTCCGGCCGGCGCTGGGCGGGCGCGGTGGAAGCCACGCAACGCGCCGCTCGCTGCGCCCCAGGACGTCCTCCCTGCCTCGGCTTCGAGTTCATTGCGCCGCTGCAACCAGAGGAAATGCTCCTCCCACGCTTTGGCGTACGAGTCCCACGTTCCCGATGCGGCCGCTGTCGCTTCCGAGAGGTTGAGGCGGGCGTCGCGCAGGTCTCCCTCGTCGAGCACGCCTGCCGCGTGGGCCCGCTCGACGCGCCCGAGTCGTCGGGCGCAGATCTCGGCCCTTCCCTGGTGGTAGGAGACGTCGGTGAGCTCCGCCGCAGCGTGTCGGACACGCAGCAACTCCAGCCGTCCGTCATCGACCTTGTCGGCGGACACGAGGCCGGCCGCATGGAGCTCCTCGGCCTCGTTGACAGATTCCTGCGCCATTTCCACCGCTTCGAGCAGTTCGCGTTCTGCATCCGTGCGAGGTGGCGGCGCTAGGCGGGTCGATGCGGGACGCGGCGTCCTGGGTGGCGCGACCAGCTCGGGCTCCCGCCTAGGCCCCTGCTCCTGACCTGCGGGCTTGGCCCGGGCCGAGGCCTCGCCAAGTTCCACATCCCGCTGCCCAAGCAGGCCGCGCCACGCGAGCAGCCCTCCCGCCAGGACCGCGAGGGACAGGGCCAGCAGAGTGAGTCTACGCACGCTCTGGGGAGGGTAGCTCCGATCGCGCCGCCGCGTCGTAGCCCTTCGGCCGCCTGGCTCGCGCTGCCGCCCCCTAGCCCCCCGCCTTCACGGCCTCGATGCCTTGCTCGGCGAGCGCCAGGACGATGCGCTCGCGGTGGTCGCCTTGGATCTCGATGGTGCGGCCCTTGACGGTGCCGCCGGCGCCGCAGCGGGCCTTGAGGGTGCTGGCGAGTGCGGCGATACGCTCGGGGTGGCCGGGCAGGTTCTCCACCACGCTCACCACCTTGCCACCTCGGCCCTGGCGCTCGAGGCGCACGCGCGTGCGGCCCTGCGAAGGGGGCGTAGCGGCGGCCTTCCCCTTGGGCTCGGGTGGAGAGCCGTTCGAGCTCCAGGCGATGCGGCGTTCGTCGGCGTGCACGGATGTCTCTGCAGGCGGGAGGAGCCGCGTGGCGCGGTAGAAGAAGCAGGCCGCCGTGCGGCGCCCCCGACGTTACCATCCGGCCCGCTCGGGAGGTCCCATGGCACACGCGCGCGCTTGGCTCAGTTCCCTCGTTGCGGGGGCAGCGCTATGCAGCGCATGCGCCCGGCCACCGGTCGCGCTCCTGGCCGGACAGGGCGAGCCCGCGCGTACGCCGGGCTTCGAGACACGCTTGCGCGCCGAGGTACGTGCGGGGCCGGTGAACGGCTACCTCCAGACGCCTAAGGGCGGCACGCCGGGCACGACCTCGCTCAAGCGGCCGACCTTCGACGAGGTGGGGGCCGAGACGTTGATCGCGCCCACCGCCGACCTGCGCTTCGCCTTCGGCCGTCACCGTGTGCACCTGGGCGCCTCGTGGTGGCTGCTCCACGGCGACGAGACCCTCAAGCAGGACCTCACCTCGCACGACGACTTCTATCCCGCCGGCACGCCCATGACGAGCGACACGGACATCCTCGCGACCTGGCTCGGCTACGGCTACGCCTTCGAGCTGGGCCGTCAGGTGGGCGCGCTCACCGTGACGCCGGGAATCGGCGTCTATGGCTACGGCCAGAAGTACGCCATCACGGGCGGGGGCCAGGAGTCCACGCGCGACTTCACGTCGCTCTCGCCCATGTTCGACGCCGAGCTCCTCTGGTACCCCGGCGGGCGCGTTCACCTGAGCGGCGGGCTGCTGCTGGTGCTCGACGAGCTGCTGGGCCTGTCGAGCCCCACGACTGCCGTCGATGCCGTGGTGCGCCTGCACTGGGACATCTCCCGCAGCGCGAACGTGTTCCTCTCGATGGGCTACTCGCGCCTCGAGCACATCGACGAGCAGACCGTGCCCAACGACGCCCAGATCGAATCGCTCCCCTGGTTTGGGATCGGAGGGGAGCTGCGCTTCTAGCCGCTTCCCGGCGCCGTGCTCGCCAAGCGCCCGCCAAGCGCCGGCCAGCGCTCGCCCGCGGCCGACAGACCGGCGGCCGGCCTAGGAGCAGGGCGGCAGAGGCGTTACGCGCGGCGCGTGGGTGCGCGAGCGTCATCACCCCCGGGCCGAGATGGGGCGTTGACACGCCGGCCCCCGGAGCAGTAGAACAGGGCGCGTCATGCGGAAAGAACGCGGAAGACTTTACGAGGCGTCGCGAAAGGTGCGGACATTCCCGGCCGCAAGGTTCGGGGGCAATGAGTCGCGCGCAAGGGGGTCGCAGGGAGCGGCCATCGACGACGCATCCGGCACAAGCCGCGTCACAAAGTCTGGGCCGACCGAGAGGTCGAACCGGCGGGGGCGTCCGGAATGCCCCTCCGCCCTTCTTGCTGCCGGAAGGATCGCCGCATGAGAGCCGCTCGGCTCACGCGCCGCGTCTTCCTCGGCGTCTTCGCCGCGCTAGGCCTCGCGCCCCTCGCGGGGTGCGGCGGATCGGGCTCGCCAGGCGGGTCCGGCCTCCGCACTCAGGCCTTCCGGCTCTCGACGAGGGGACGCCGCGCCAGCAAAGCCGCGAAGCACCACGCGGCGAACATGGTCTTCGTGAGCGCGCAAGCCGCGAATCTCGGGCGCGCTCACCCTGGGGATCGCTCGCGCATCGTCACGCTGAGCATCGCTCCCGCTACCTGGCAGGCCTGGTTCGGCAGCGGCGCCTCGGAAGTCGACCTGCGCCACATCTGACCGGCCGCTAGCCGCTACGTGCCGGCCAGGCGCCGGCGGGCCCCCGCGCGCAGCGAGCGCGCCGCGAGCAAGCCAGCGAGCAGGGAGCCGAAGGCGTGCAGCGCCACGCGCTCCATGGTCAGAGTGGTGTGGAAGTCGGCCACCTCCGCCAGCCAGCTGCGGCCCACGCTTAGGGGCCGCCAGGTCGCCTGCGCGAGGGCCGAGGCCCACAGGGCGGCGCCGCCCAGCACGAGGCCCCGGATGGTGCTCCTGTCGCGTGCCATCGCGGCCGTGCCCAGCCCCAGGCCCAGGCCGACGATCCAAGGCGCCTCGTGTGGGGGGAGGATGGCGGCGTAGGCGGCGGCACCCGCGGCGGCGCCAACGACGGCGCCCAGGAAGGCGCGCGCATCCCAGGCGAGCCAGTTCACGAGCGCGGCTCGCGCATGCGGGGCGCGGCGCGTCGGCGCGGAGCCGCCGCGTGGCGGCGCTCCTTCTGCGCGCGGCGGTAGTCGGCCGTGAAACGCACCAGCCAGGGATGCGCCAGCTCGAGGAGGCGATCGAAACCGGCCCAGGACTCGGCGTAGGTGAAGCGTCGGTCGCTAGGTTGGGTGTGGTGGTAGGCGTGGTAGCGGGCCGAGGCCATGCCCCACCAGGCGCGCGGGCGCGGGATGCCCTGCTTGCCCACCGGCAGCTCGTCCCACCAGCCGTGCTGGTAGAGGTGGAAGAGCAGGCTGTGGATCCACTTGAGCAGCGCGCCCACGAGGAAGCCTGGGTTTCCGGTGTAGAGCGAGAGCACACTCGCTCCCACGCAGGAGGCCAGGCCGGCGGTGTTGTAGGTGGAGAGCTCGCCCGGATCGAGGTGCGGGGCGTCCTTGGGGCCGTTGTAGCGCCGGTGGTGGCGGGCGTGGGTGCGGGCGTAGCGCTCGCGATCGTGGTGCACGAAGTAGTGGTCGAGCACGTAGACCACGTCGGCCACGAGGAACACGAAGCCGCCCGCCAGCAGGCTGCCGCTCAGGCTCATGTGCTCGCCCTTCGGCTCGTCCTGTGCCGCTGCCTGCCCGTGCTCACGCCTTGACCCTCGCTGGGGCGGACCTGCGCGGACGCCCGGATTCGGAGCCTAGCCCACCGGACCACGCCTGTCGTGGACCGGATGGAGCCACGCCCGCGATCTGTCCGACGCACGGAGGGGGCCCCAGTTTCAGGGCTGCGGGGCCTCACCTAATTTGGGCCGCCCCAGGCCAGACGCGGTCCTCTTGGACGGCGGTGGTGACGGTCTGGAGGTAGGCCAGCAGCCTGCGCCTGAGCAGCGCCGCCCGACCCGGCTCCTGGGCGGAGAGGTCCTTCGTGAAGGCGCCGTCCTCGCGGTAGGCGTAGAGACCGACGTCCTGCTTGAGGTCGTGCAGCAGGGCGAAGCGCCCGTCGAAGATGGCGAAGCCGCGGTCGCGGAGGACCACCGCGTGCCGCTCGCCGCCCTCGGCGAGGAGCGAGCGGCCCATGGCGGCGTGCCGCGCCGGCACGCGCAGCAGGTCGAGCACCGTGGGCAGGATGTCGGGGTGGAAGCCCATGACGTCGCTGCGGCCGGGCTCGATGCTGCCGGGGGCGTAGAGCAGCAGCGGCACGTGGAAGGCCTCGTAGTACGAGTTGGGCGGCGAGAAGCGCGTGTGGTCGGCCGTGATCAGGAACAGCGTGTCGGCGAACCAGGGGCGCGTGCGCGCGTAGGCGAAGAACTCGCCCAGGGCCCAGTCGGAGTAGCGCAGGCAGCGCTGGTAGCCCGTCTCGCCGGCGTACGCGGCGTAGTCCTTCTCGAGCGTGGGCGGCAGCTTGTAGGGGTCGTGGGGGGAGAGCGAGAAGATGACGCTGCAGAAGGGCGTCCGCTCGCGGTCGAGCCAGCGGGCCGTGTCGGCGTAGAACAGGTGGTCGAAGATGCCCCAGCGCCCATCGCGGACGCTCTCGCTGCGGTCGGGGAAGTCGGCCTCGCTGCGGTAGACGTCGAAGCCGGCCATCCGCGAGTAGCTGTCGAAACCCATGACCGTCTGCTCGGCGCCGTAGTGGAAGGAGGTCGCCCAACCCTGCTCCGCCAGGATCGCCCCCAACCCGCGCCAGCGCACCAGCTCCTCGCGTGATCCGATGATCGGGCGGCGAAACACGCTGGGCACGCTGGACAGGATCGAGGGGATGGCCTCGTTGGACTTCTGACCCGCGGCCAGGAAATTGGTGAACAGGAGCCCTTCGGCAGCCAGGGCGTCGAAGACGGGCGTGCGCGAGAGGAGCTTGCCTCCCTCCTCGTGCGGTCCGACGTTGGCCCAGGTCCAGCTCTCCATCAGGAACAGCACCACGTTCTTGCGCAGCGGTGCGCCGTCAACCACACGCTGGCGCAGGAACGGCCAGGCCGGCTCGGGCCGTGTCTCCTTGGGGTCAGCGAGCATGTCGGCCACGACGGCCGCGGCCTCTGCGGGCGGCATCTCGTGCACGGTCATGACGGGCTTCAAGATGGCGCTCAGCAGCACGGTGTAGGTGGTGTTGAGCGTGAGGTAGCCCACCGCGCCGTGAGCCGAGTGCTTGAAGGCGTCGGCCGGGCGCAAGATGCCCTCCTGCAAGCCGCCGCGCACGCCCAGAGCGCCCAACGCGGCCAGCGCGATCCCGCTCACGGTCGAGTGGATCACCGAACCCTCGGGCCCCGTCATGCGGCGGTTGATGCGCCGCACGAGCGCGCGCAGCCCCAGCACGAAGGCCGCGCCCGCCAGCAGCACACCCACGCACACCACGGGGTACTCCTGGAACCACTGCGGCACCATGCCGACCACCTCGGCGGGCCGGTCGAAGGGCTCGTAGAGCAGCCGACGCTGCATCATCGGGTAGTAGCCGTAGTCGGCCACGTTGAGCATCACGCCGAGCACGTTGGGCACCACGAACAACGTGAAGCAGATGGCGTTGAACAGACCTCCGGCCTGGCGCGGCAGGCCGAAGTTGTAGAGCAGGAGCAGCGGGCCGTTGAGCACGAACAGCGCGGCGATGTCGAAGCGCAGGCCGTGGAGGAAGGCCAGCGCCACCTCCCCGGAGCGCGCGTCCTCGAAGTACACGCGGTTGGTCAGCAGGAAGCCGAGCCGCAGCAGACTGTAGAGCAGCAGCATGACGCCCAAGACCGCCAGGGAGACCTTGAAGCGCCGCGTCATGCCGACGCAAGGCTACGCGCCCCCGGACGGAGCCCAAAAACGAACGCGCGCGGCGCCGGGGGCGGCAAGCCCTCCGAGGCCGCGCGCGGATGATGTCCGGGCTCGGGCCGTGTCCAAGCCTACGGGTGCGCCGACGCTTACTTCTTCTTGGCGGGCTTGGCGGCGGCAACCTTCTCGGTCTTGGACTTGCGCTTGACGTCCGCGCCATGCGCGCGCTTGTAGGTCTGCATGTCCTGGATGCGACCCTTGCTGTCACGCACGGCGTAGAGCTTCTTGCCCTTGCTGCTGCGGTGGGTGGTGCGACTGGCCTTCTTCTTTGCTGCCACAGGGATCCTCCTCGGCCCGGGCCCAGAGTCTCCGGAGTGGAGGCACGCCGCGGGCGAACACTGTGACTTTAGCAACTCCGCGCGACCTGGGAAAGGTTCTTGGCGCCGCGCGCGCGGGCTTGATCGTGTCCGGGGGTTCAGCCTCTGCGAACGTTCAGCTCGGCAGGAAGGGTGCGAGCAGCTCTTCGAGCGTGCCGCCAAGCTCCGGCGGGAGCCCGGGCAGATCGAAGAAGTCTTCCAGATCAGGTAGATCGCCGAAGTCTGGCAGGTCGCCGCCCCCGATGCCGTCCTCCCCGTCCTCCCAGCCCTCGCCCGGCTCGCTCCAGCCGTCGCCGGTCTCCTTGCCCGGGCCGGGCAGGAAGCCCACGAAGAGCACGGCGCCGTCGGCATTCACCAGCAGCATCAGGCTGCCGGCGAAGGGATCGAGCTCGGGGTAGCCGATCGGCGGCAGGGCATCGAGCAGATCGCCGAGCTCCTGCGGCACGCCCGCCGGCAGCGGGATCGGCTCGCCAGGCGGCTCCGGGAGGTCGTCGATGCACACGCGGCCCTCGAAGTGGCCCGTTCCTTCCGCGCCGACCTCGAGGGCGCCGAGCTGGTGCTCGCCGCGCGGCGTGAGCAGCACGACGTCGAGGGTCTGCGCGCCCTCCAGGCCGGCGACCTCGATCTCGAGGTCCACGCAATCGCCGTCGCGCACCACCTCGAGCTCGCCGCGCGCGTCGGGAGCCAGCGTGGGGTCAGGCAGCAGCGGGCACTCGCCCTCGCCGTCCTCCTCCTCGCCGTGCTCGCCGTCGTCGTCGACCCAACACTCGACGATCTCGCCGTTCTCGAGCTCGATCTCGACCGTGACCACCTCGCCCTCCTCCAGCGGCTCGAGCTCGACTTCGTCCCCGGAGGCGTCCACGCCGTCGGTCGAGTCGTCGTCGCCCTCCTCGCAGTCCCAGTCCACGCCTGTGACAGCGATCGTGCCGTCCCTGACCGTGACCGTGATGGTCTCGCCTGAGGGCACATCGAACGAGAACGAGCCGTCCATGGCCGTGACGTCCACCTCACCGGTGTTGCCGCACGTGACCACCACGCCGCCCAGCCCGGCCTCGCTGCCGGTGCGCCGCGTCACCTTGCCCAGCACCTGGGGTGAGCCGGCCCCTCCGGCCGCTCCTCCGCCACCGCACGCGGGTAGGAGCAGCGCACCGAAGAGCAACGGCAATACGAGACGCATGGGGTGATTCCTCCCGGGACCATGTAAGTCTAGCGCAGGGCAGCGCGGCGCGGGACAGGGGCAGCTCTAGCGCCTGACCGTCCGCCCGGCCGGTGGACGGGCTGGGGGGCGAAGAGCGCAGAGGCGCATTCTTGGCCGCGCGGGCGCTGTACGGCGCGTCCAGGTGATGCAACGCAGGGGGAGCGATTCTCCGCCACGGCTGCCGCCCGCACCGCGTATCGGTGCCAGCCGCCCCCGAGCCCGGTCCTGCGATCCTACGCGGGGATAGAACTCGGCCGTCCAGCCTCGTGATCGCGATAGGAGCCGTGGTGACCCGGAGGCCCGCGCAACGCCCCGGGTCAGGGCTCCGCCGCTCTACCCGGGGGGCAGGGTCGAGATCGCCGACGCGAGCGACGACTCGTCCTTGCCGTAGACGAGAATCAGCTTCGTTCCGTCGTCGAGCGTGCGGCGCAGCACCCACGAGTCGCCGCGTCCGGGCTCCTGCGCGAGGTTGGCGAAGGGCTTGGGGAGGTACTTCGCTCGAAGGTCGGCGGGCAACACCTCGTGACCACCCACCGAGGCCACAACGAGCGTCTTGCCTCGAGCCAGCGGCAGCCAGCGTTCGAATCCGACATTGCCTGAGGACCCGACCGTCCACCCGAGCTGCTTGAACCGCGCCTCAAGCAGCGTCCACCCCGGGTTGTCCGCTGCGAGGTAGGCCGTGTTCACGGGGTCGTCGCGGATCGCGCGGCCTGGGGCGACGGGGAGCTGCGCCAGATCGAACGCCTTGAAGTGGGCGCGCGTCTGCTGCTTCCACTCCTCCCAGCGCGTGGACAGGACGAGCTCGTAGGGGTCGCCACCCTTGTCGTACGCGAAGCGCTGACCAGGTAGGACGCGCGATCGCACGTCGTAGTCCTCGTGCAGCACGCCCTCGGTCGCATCGAGCAGCAGCCAGCGCTTGCTGGCGAACACCTCGAGGAACACGTGCCCCCGCCAGGACGTGATCTCCGACTCCCCGAGCGTGCGGAGCTCGCGGATCCAGTCCGCGTCCATCGTCTTCACCCACACCGTCGGGATGCCCAGCGCGCGCGTGAGGCAGCCGAACGCGAGCGCGTGGTCGGCACAGCCGCCGTAGGTGCCGTCCGCCAGCATCTTGTCGAAGGGGCGCCAGGTGTACGCGGCGCTGGCCTCGTACCTCAGGTGCGTGTCGATCCAGCGGCGCACACCTGCCAGCTGCTGCTCGAACGAACCAGCGGGGATCTCGGCGGCCCACTTCTCGATCAGCGCCTTGGTTCCCATCGTCGGCAGGATCGTCGTGTACTTCGCAGGTTCCTCGTAGCGCACGCGCTCGAACTTCGGCGCGGGCACGGACTCCTCGGCCCGCGCGCGGGCCACGCCCGTGAGCCATACCAACGCTGCAGCGATGACCGTCCAAGTCTGACCCCGCATCGAGCATCTCCGCAGAGGGTCCTCTCGCTTCTACCAGATCTTGAGAAGCAACACGGCGCCCGCTCGTGCCGTGCAGCTTCTAGGCCGGATCGTCCAGCTTCCGGTCCCGAACGTTGACCACGACGAACGGCGCTAGAACATCGTGATGGACCCGCAGGCGGAGCTCCACGATCCGTCGCGTGCCAGACTTCGATCGCAGCGAGCAGCTGGGGATGTAGAGCGCTCCTCTCTTGCGCAGCTCGACGAGATCAATCCGAATCGGTCCGTCGCTGGCGGAAAGGCTGAGGTCCGCCAGGTTGAGGAGCAGCGCTTCCTTCGCGGTGCATCCCAGCATGTCCAGCATGTTCTCGTTGGCTTCCCGGATCGCTCCCGTCTCCACGTTCGCGAGAAGCAGGCCGTCGCTGCTTGTGTCGAACAGACGGCGGTAGAGCCCGCTATCGGCCCGGTCGCGAACTTGGAACTGCATGGCTTCCGTGATGTCTCGCACGGAGACCAGGATCCTGTTCGCGTCGGCACCCGGCTCTCGCAGGGTTCGACCGCCTACGAGAAACGTACGGCGTCCGTACCCGGCGACCTCGTGCGTCATCTCGAGCCCATCGAACGTGCTGTTGCGCGCGACCATGTCGTCGAAGCGATTGTGCATGAGGGAGCTGTTCCACTGGCCGGCGGAGAGGTCGAACAGCAGCTTCCCCACGACCTGGGCCTCCGACGTCCTGAACATCGTGCAAAACGCCTCGTTGGCGCGGACGGCGCGAAGCTCGTGATCCATCACCAACAGTCCGTCGCGCACGGTGCGGATGATGGCTTCTGCAAATTGCTGCCCCTCCTTGATGATGATCTCGCCTCGCTTCTGCGCGTCGATGTCGTGGAAGGACAGCACCGCCCCCTCGACCTTGCCGTCCGGACCGACGGCCGGCGCGATGCGCACGGCAAGCCAGCGACGAGCCTTGCCCTGCAGCTCGAGGGAGAGGGCCTTCATGTCGGTGATGGATTGCGTAACGCTGCTCGGCAGGCCCTCCGGCAAGTTGGCAAGCGAGTGCAGGGTCCGCCCCAGGTCGCTGTTCTTGAGCGAGAAACGTGCTGCTGCCGAGCGCGTGAACCGGCGCAGCAGGCCCTGCCCATCGACGACGATGATGTCCAGCGCAGCCACGTTCTCCGTGTTCGAGAGATCAGACGCGGTGCGAGCCAGCACCGCATTCTGCTTCAGCATCTCGTCGTTGACGGTCGTGAGCTCCTCGTTGGCGGACTCGAGCTCCTCCTTGGCAGCCTCCATCTCCTCGTTGAGGGACTGAAACTCCTCGTTGGCCGACATCGCCTCTTCGTTGGCGGCGTTCATCTCCTCGACGACGGTTTCGTGCTCTTCCTTGAGCGAGCGTGCTTCGGCGTGCGCTTCGGCCAGGTCACGTTCCAGGTCGGCCGTACGGCGACGCAGCGCGCTCGCCGTCTTACCCGCTCCGGCGGACACCGCTTTGACTCCTCGTCCTCGTTCTGCCTTCGTGTCCGACGGGGTGGAGCTGCGGGACACGCTCGTCGGTTCCCCGGCAGGGACGCTCAGACACACGAGGAAGTAGTCCTTCGAGGAGTGTCGGAGCGGGACGACCTCAAGGAGAACCGTGTGTTCGCGGCCGCCATGCGGAACGCGGGTCTGCTCGCGCCGTGCGGCGCGCTTGTTTTGCTTCGCCTCGCGAAGCGCCGACCCAAGCGGCGCGACGAGCCGCTCGTGGACAAGCTTGCGCACGTCGAGAGTCGCCCTTCCCACGGAAAGCGTGATCCAGGGCTGTGGGTCGCCTCGGACCTCCACGACGTTCATGCCGGAATCGATGACCACCCCGTTGGGGGCGTAGCGGTCGGCGGCCACCCGGTCGGCGGCACGTTGCACGCCGACTTCGGGGGCTTCCCGCGACGAGCCCTCCCGCGTCGACTTCGGCAGGATGCCGATGCCGGCACCAGACGAATCCCCGGGCCGTCGAGGCTCCATTCCCACATCGCGGTCCGTCCTGGCGAAGATTCGGTTCTTCTCGTCCACGGGCACGAAGGCGCCTGCCACCGAGGCGGGGGACTCGGAAGCCCCCAGGAACAGGAAACTGCCTGGGTCGAGGGCACGAGCGAACGTGGAGAAGACCCGGCGCTGTGCCTCCACTCGGAGGTAGATGAGGAGGTTCCGGCAGGTGACGAGATCGAGGTGCGAGAAGGGCGGGCTGCGCAGGATGTCGTGATGGGCGAAGACGACCTTCTCCCGGACGGTCTTACGGATGCGGAAGAGCTCCGAGTCCTCCTCCTCGAAGAAGCGCTCGACACGCTCTGGCGAGAGGTGCGCCAAGGCGATCTTGGGGTACAGCCCGCCGCGCGCGCCGTCCACGCCTCGTTGGCTGACGTCCGTGGCGAAGACCTGGAGACGTGGCGCGTGAGACAGTCCCTCGGTCGCCTCGAGGTACGTCATGACGACGGAGTACGCCTCCTGCCCCGTGGAGCAGCCGGCGACCCACACGCGGATCACCTTTTCTCGCTTCGGCCTTGTGAGCTTGGAGAACACGGCCGTTTTCAGGGCCTCGAACGCAGCCGGGTTCCTGAAGAACCCCGTCAGCGTGATCAGCATATCGTCGTGCAGCGCGCTCGTTTCCGCTGCGTTCCCGCGCAGGGAACCCGCGTATGCCTCGATCGTGTCCATCTGACTGATCATCATGCGCCGCTGGATGCGGCGGCTCATGGTGCTCGGCTTGTACAGCGTGAAGTCGATCCCTGAATGCTTCCGCAGAACGTGGAAGATCGTCTTTTGGTGCTCGTCAAGCGCTTCCGGATCGGCGTCCACATCGCGCGTAGGGCGCCCGTCTCGCGGCTTCCTCGAGGCGGGCGAGCTGGAGCGAGCGCCACTGACCGGAGAGGCATTGCTCCCGCCGAGCGCGAAGGGATGGCGGGCGATGCGCGCCAGCTCCTGCGCGATGCGCTTGGGCGGTAGCACAGCGTCCGCGTACCCAGCTGCGGCGGCGCTGTCCGGCATCGAGCCGTACTTCGCCGTTTCGTCCTGGGCGAAGGTCAGGCCGCCCTCGGCCTTGATCGCCTCCAACCCGAGCGTGCCATCGGTCGCCGTGCCTGAGAGCACCACGCCGATGGCGGCCACCCCCTGGTCGGCCGCGAGCGACTCGAAGAAGAAGTCGATGGCCCTTCGCACGCCTTGGGAGGAGTGGCGCTCCGACAGGTGCAGCTTGCCGCCCGCGATCGTCATGTCATGCCCGGGAGGGATGATGTAGACATGGTCGGGCTGGACGGGAACGCCGTCCGTCACCTCGGCGACGGGGAGAGTGGTCGCCCGACCGATGATCTCTGTCAAGGCGCTCTTCCTGGTGGGGTCCAGGTGCTGCACGACGACGAAAGCCATGCCGCTGTTCGTGGGCAAGTGCTTGAGCAGCTCGGTGATCGCCTCAAGCCCCCCGGCCGATGCGCCGATGCCAACGATGCTGAACGACTTCTTGGCCTCCGCGCCGCCGGCGGGTTCGAGGAGCGGGGCCGGCTCGGGGGGCGCCGAACTAGCGCCACGCGCCGTCCCCTTGCCGGGGCGCGGCGTCGGAGGACGAGGGAGGCGGCGGCCGGGCAACGTGACCTCCGATTGCTGCTGGGCCCTCCCTGTCGTTTCGATGGCCCCGCCGAGCACAGCCTATCCGTACTGGCTTGCTCCCGCATCCCTCTACCGGGCGCTGCTGATGCGGGGGGACTCCCCGCCACGGCTGCCGCTTGCGCTGAGCGTGGGTAGGTGCGCCATCGTGGTGGCGCCGAGCTGTGCTCGGCGCATCCACGTGGCGCATCGTAGGGGGCGCAGCCCCCTAGCAAATATGGTCGGGGCGACTGGATTCGAACCAGCGACCTCCTGGTCCCGAACCAGGCGCGCTACCAAACTGCGCTACGCCCCGAGTGGCGAGGGGGAAGTGTAGCCGAGGATGGCGGGGCGGGAAGAGGAGGCGGA
>Ga0163150_10003470_pt1 | contig 22164 bp, 16 predicted proteins | sample OliLakLV19P2IB_FD_148628 | JGI IMG/M metagenome (GOLD analysis project Ga0163150, IMG submission 148628) | Freshwater microbial mat bacterial communities from Lake Vanda, McMurdo Dry Valleys, Antarctica - Oligotrophic Lake LV.19.P2.IB | ecosystem: Environmental > Aquatic > Freshwater > Lake >...
CCCCATGGCCACGCTCACTCCCACATTCGCCGCCCAGCAGCAGCCCGATGGCGTGGTGTACCTGCGCGTGCCGCCGGCTCGGCGCCAGGAGGCGCTGTCGCTGCTGCTGACGGGCGCGGTGGGCGGTTCACGGGCGGTGGTCGAGCAATTCCTGGGCTACGCTCGCGACCAGTCGCTATCGCTGGATCACTTGTGGGCGGCGTACCGGGGGCAAGCCGGTTCGATTCTTGCCTCGGCGCTGCTCGTCCACTGTGCCGGCCGCTCCGCGATGTCTTTCGTGTCGCCCCGGCAGTCGGGGATGCCGGTCTCGGTGTCGGCGGGCCTCATCCGGGCTCTGTGCGGGAGCCAGGACCCGGCCCGGGTGCGGGTGGTGCAGGGGCTGCTCGACCCGGCCCAGGTGCGCGAGGCGGAAGCATTCCATGTCGCCGGCTTCCGCAGGCTGGCATGCCTCGTCTACATGCAGCGGGCCTCGGCGGCGCTGGCGCCGCGGCTGTCCTTGCCGGCGGAGATCGAATCGATCCAATGGCAGCCCGACCGCCGCGGATTGTTCGCCGACACCATCCTGGCGACCTACGTGGACACCGCCGACTGCCCCGGCCTGCTCGGCCTGCGCGACATCGGCGACGTCCTCGATGGCCACATGGCGACCGGCGAGTTCGTCCCCCGCCTCTGGATCGCCCTTCGCAGCGGCGGCAACCCCGTGGGCGTGATGCTGCTCAACCCGGTGCTCAATGGGCAGTCGATGGAGGTGGTCTACCTGGGGCTCGCCAAACCGTGGCGCGGGCGGGGGCTGGGCCGGCAGTTGATGCTGCACGGGATCGGGCTGACGCGGCAGGAGAAGATCAAGAATCTCATCCTCGCCGTCGACGAATCCAACCGCGCGGCGATGAAGTTGTACGACTCGCTTCAATTCACGCCGACGGCCCGCAAGCTGGCGATGCTCTGGCCTGTGCCGTAGGGGAAGGGGGACATGGGACGGGAACGACGCGAGCCGTCACGTCCTCGTGCACGGCGGCGACGGCTTCACGCGCCAGGGTGTCTGTCGCTCGCTTCGGTTCTGTCCTCGGCTTGCCGTGCACGAGGACGTGACGGCTCGCTGTCCAGTGAAATGTGGAGGAAAATGATTCAGGTGTTCGATAAGACATGCGGAATTGCGCCGCGCGCCTTTTGCCGAGGCGCACTTCAACGGCCGTCGCCGTTTTTATCTCGTGCTTCCAGCGGAAGCTGCGAGAATGCGACCATTGATTTGCTCCATTTCTCCCCCGTTTTTCTCACGTTATCCACACTCTTTCCCAACCGTCTCTTGACGGCAAACGCATTTTTTTTTTCATCGTCAACTCGTTGGAGAGGTTGATGATGAGCCAGTCAAGTCCGAATAATTTCAGAAGTGCCTATTGCGGGATGGGGGAGCGCGATTTATCTTCCGCACTGCGGCACGGATTGCCCACTGCTTGCACGCACCAGCGGATTTTCTTCTCCGTGAGTTCGGTGTGATTGGGGATTGTCAGGCAGACGGAACGGACTGAGGGTGATGGACCGGGTCAACGCTGACTAAGCCATCGGTATAAGAGTCCGCCGTGTTCGTGTGGATGAACGCGGCCTTGATCAGGGGACGTGACGTGAGCACATCCGCCCAAGCGGTTACTGCGCGCATCGCACAACGGTTGGCCGGCCAGGTGGGCCAGCACCGGTTCAATATGTGGTTCGACCGCTCGGCCCGGCTCCAGTACCGCTCGAGCGGCGACGACCGCCAACTGGACGTGGCGGTGCCCAACCCATTCGTGCTCGACTGGATCGACCGCCATTTCCGCGAGGAACTCTGCCGGGCAGCGGCCGAAGAGGTCGGCAACCCCGTGGCCCTGCTGCTGCACATCGAGCCGCAGTCGTTCGGCGTCGGCGCCGGCATGATCGGCGTGCCCGCTCCCGACGTGGCATTGGCGGCCGGTGCTGCCCAACTTCCCGTGGTCGCTGCGGCCAAAGCGGATCGTCCCGCATCTTCGCCGCGCTCCGCCGGCAAACACACGCCGCGGGCCGCCTCGCAAGGCAAAGGCGACCGCCAGCTCCGTTATCGCCTCGACGACTTCATCGTCGGCCCCAGCAACGAACTCGCCTACAGCGCCGCCCAGCAGCTCGTCGCCGAGGAGCACGCCTCCGTCAACCCGCTCTTCATCCACGGCGGCGTCGGCCTCGGCAAGACCCACCTGCTCCAAGGCATCTGCCAGAAGTTCCAGGAGCTGCATCCCAATGCCCGCATCCTCTACACCACCGGTGAGAAGTTCACCAACGAATACCTCGCCGCCATGGGGGCCCGCTCGCTGGACAAGTTCCGTCAGCGCATCCGCCGGCTCGACCTGCTCGCCATCGACGATGTTCATTTCCTCGCGGGCAAGGACAAGACGCAGCAGGAGTTCCTGCACAGCTTCGACGAGATCGACCTGGGCGGTGCCCGCGTAGTGATGGCCAGTGACAATCCGCCCAAGCAGATCAAACAGTTCTCGGTCGCGCTGGTGAGCCGGTGCGTGCGCGGGCTGGTGGTGGAGGTCAATCCGCCGGACACCTCGACGCGCGTCCGCATTGTGAAGGCGTTAGCGGAGCGGCGCGGCATGACGCTTTTGGAGAGCGTGCTCGGCGTGCTTGCCGGGCGGTGCCAAGGGTCGGTGCGCGAGATCGAGGGCACGCTGGCGAAGCTGCACGCCCTGGCGAACATGACCGAGGGCCGGCTGTCGAAGGGCGACGTGGCGGCGGTGCTCGAAGGCCGGGCCCCCTCGACGGGCTCGATCGACATGGCCGCAGCGCCGGCGCCGATCGGTCACGCCGTGCTCAATCAACTGTTCGCCTCGCAGACGGCGCCCCCCCGTAAGCGCATCGGGTTCGACCGCATTCTGCACACCGTGTGCGAGCAGATGAACGTGCCGGTGCAGCAGGTGCTCGGCTCGCAGCGGGTCAAGCCGGTGGTGCTGGCCCGCTCGCTGGTGATCTACCTGGCCCGGCAACTGACGACGATGAGCTACCCGGAGATCAGCGTGGCGATCAAGAAGAACAGCCACTCGACGATCATCGCCGCCGACCGCCGGATCGCCGTGCAGATCGCGGAGGACGAGCCGCTGGGCGTCGGCGGCGAGCTCGAGCTGATCCCGCTGTCGCAACTGATCGAGCGGTTGAAGCAGGCGATTCTGAAGGCGTGACGCTCGTTTAGCCGCGGAGCAGAGGCTTTGCGCCGCTCCGCGTGCCGCCGTGGCTGGGCATCGTTCCGCCGTGGCGTGCATTGCCCCGCGCCGCGTCTTTGCGGGTGCCCATGTCGTCCCGCCGCGCGGAGCGACGGCGGACCTCTGCTCCGCGGCTAAACGGGGAGCGTGACCCCGCGATTCTTTCCCCGGAGGCAGGCACCCGTTATCGTGCGGCAATGTCTTCCCCCTCGCCGCGCAACATCCTCATCCAGCTCGACACCGACGCCCAGCCGTCGGTCTTCGATCGCGTCGTCGCGATCGACGCCGGCGTCGACGAACTCTTTTCCTACGGCAGCGTCACTGTCGAGCAGATCGAAGGCCTGGTTCATGGCGCGATGTTCACGCGCGGGCCGAAGGAGCTGAAGCACACCGCCATCTTCGTGGGCGGCAGCGACGTGGCGAAGGCGGAAGCGGTGCTGGAGCGGGTTCGCAAGACTTTCTTTGGGCCGTTCAGTGTGTCGGTGATGCTCGACGCCAACGGCGCGAACACCACCGCCGCCGCCGCGGTGCTGCGGGCGGGCAAGCATCTGTCGCTCAACAGGGCAAACGCGCTGGTGCTCGGCGGCACCGGGCCGGTGGGGCAGCGCGTGGCTCGATTGCTCGCGGGGCAGGGGGCCCATGTGCGGCTCGCCAGCCGGACCATCGAGAAGGCCACCGCCGCCGCGAAGGGAATCAACACTCGACTTAAGAGCCACAACATCGCGCCGCTGGCGATGGCCGGTGAAGGCGACCTCGCCGCCGCGCTTGACAAGGTCGACCTCGTCATCGCCGCCGGCGCCGCGGGTGTGCGGTTGCTGCCGGCCGCCGCCCGCAGAATGGCATCGCATGTCAAGGTGCTCATCGACCTCAACGCGGTGCCGCCCGCCGGCATCGAGGGCATCGAGGCGCCCGACAAGGAGAAGCCGCTCGACGGCGCGATCGCGTACGGCGCGGTCGGCGTGGGCGGGACCAAGATGAAAATCCACCGCGCCGCGGTTGCAAAACTCTTCGAGGCGAACAACCTCGTGCTCGACGCCGAGGAAATCTTCGAGCTCGGTGCGGCGCTGGTTTGAGGTGGTGCGGTGGATTTGATGCCACTGGCAGTTTGCTGCCAGTGCTTCAAGCGACTGAACACGGTGCTGGTGCCACGGGTCGGCTCGGCGACCCGTGCAGCTCGCGACAACGGCACGGGTCGCAAAGCCGACCCGTGGCACCCATCGAACGCAACCATGACAGACAATCACTGCCAATACCACCAGGGCGACAATCTCTTCACCTCCCGGACGCTCGTCATGCCGCATCGATCTTCGTTGATCCTTCTCCTCTGCATCCTTCCTCTCGCCGGCTGCACCACCGCCCCCGCCGAACCCCCGCTCTCCCGCATCGCCTTCGGCTCCTGCTGCAACCAGAACCGCGAGGCCCCCATCTGGGATTCCGTCGTCGCCGCCGAGCCGCAGCTCTTCCTCTATATCGGCGACAACATCTACGGCGACACCGAGGACATGAACGTCCTCCGCGCCAAGTACGGCAAGCTCGGCGCCATGCCCGGCTACCAGAAACTGCTCGCCACCTGCCCGCTCATGGCGACCTGGGATGACCACGACTACGGCGTCAACGACGGCGGCGAGGAATACCCCAAGCGCGTCGAGTCGCAGCAGGTATTCCTCGAGTTCTTCAACGAGCCCAAGGACTCGGCGCGCTGGTCGCGGCCCGGCGTGTACGACGCCAGGATCATCGGCCCCAAGGGCAAGCGCGTGCAGGTCATCCTGCTCGACACCCGCTACTTCCGCAGCCCGCTCAAGAGCATCCCCAAGGTTGAGCGCAAGAAGGGCGTCGGCTACTACCTGCCCGATGACCGCGAAGAGCTGACGATGCTCGGCGATGCCCAGTGGAAGTGGCTTGAAGGTGAGCTCAAGAAGCCGGCCGAGGTGCGCATCATCGCCACGAGCATCCAGGCGGTGCCCGAGGAGCACATGTGGGAATACTGGGCGACCCTCCCGCGCGAGCGCCGCCGGTTGTTCGAGACCATCGGCAAGGCCAACGCCAGCGGCGCGATCCTCATCTCCGGCGACCGCCACCTCTCGGAGATCTCCCGCCTCGCCACCGCCGACCCCGCCAACGGCGCGGGCTACCCGCTCTACGACGTCACCAGCTCCAGCCTCAACCAGCCCTCGGGCGGCAACGAGAACGAGGCCAACCGCCACCGCATCGGCTCCAACTATCGCAAGGTCAACTTCGGGGTGATCGACATCGACTGGTCGAAACCCGACCCGGTGATTTCGATGCAGGTCCGGGACCTTGAGGGCATGACGGTGCTCGAACATTCGACGGTCTTGAGCGAACTGAAGCGGCCGGGCGGCCGATAGATCAGGGGACAGGAAACAGGATTGAGGGGACAGGGGTCCGCTCGCGAGCCGCTTGCGGCTTAGCGTTGCCTGGGACAGGGGGCAGGCGACGGGGTCAGGGGTCAGCGGTCAGAGGGCAGTTCGTCGATGTGTTGTCGTGGTTGATGCCACGGGCAGTGCTGCCCGGGTCTTGGCTTGATGCCACTGGCAGTCCGCTGCCAGTGTTCTGGGCTTGCGGTCATCCTGCGATCGAGGCACTGGCAGCGGACTGCCAGTGGCATCAAACGTGGCAACAAACGTGGCATCAAGCGTGGCGGGCCGGTCGTCAGATGAATCCGAACACCTCCACGCCCGACCTCGCAAGCCGCCGTGCCGTGTCGCTGCCGTCGGCGCTGGCGCTGCTTGTCACGCTCGCCGCCGCCCTCATCCTCGCCGGCTGGCAACTCGACCGCACGTACTGGAACGACGAGGCGTGGGGCGTCGACTTCGCCAGCCGGTCGAACCTGCTCGAAGTCTGGCGCGACTCCATCGCCCAGCAGTTGCCGGGCGCGCCGGGGTATCTCGCGATGCTGCACGCCGCCGAACAGGTACACGACGGCCGGCCGTGGGTGTACCGGGTCCCGACGATCGCCGCTGGCATTCTTATGTTGTTCGCGGTGGTGGTCATCACCCGGCGCTGGGCATCGTCCTGGATCATTGCGGGCATGGTGGCGGTCGTGCTGCTGGCGAACCCGTTCATCCAGCAGTATTTCGCGGAAGCGAAGCAGTACATGGGCGACGCCGCGTTCACGCTTGCGCTCTTCGCCGCGACGCGCTGGTGGATGACAACCGGGAAGGGCGCGGCCGCCGTCGTGTGGACGACCATCGCGGCGCTGGGCGTCACCATGTCGTTCGGATTCTGGTTCGCGCTGGCGGCGTGCGGCCCGCTCGTGCTGGTGGTCTGGGTGAAGCGGCGCGACCGCACACAGGTCATCCGCACGGCCATCGCCGGCGTCATCAGCGGTGGAGCCGGTGCTGCCGTGTACTTTCTTTACGCACGCGCCGTCGCCTCCGGGCAGGGCGGCATGGGCTTCTGGCAGCAGTTTTTCTGGCCGCGGGACCTGGGGCTCTTTGCGTCGCTTTGGAACGACTGGTCCGGGTTCCTTCAGGGAAGCTGGGTGCCGTACAGCGTGCCCGGCGCCGCGATGCTCGCCGTCGCCTTCATTGGCCTCGCCGTCTGGCTCTGGCGCGACCCGGTCACCGGCGCCGCGGCGGTGCTCACGCTGCTGATCACCATCGCCGCCAACCTCGCCCAGCGCTGGCCGATGGCCATTCGCGTCAACCTGCCCGTCGTCATCGTCCTGCACCTGGCGTGCGCCGCGATCCCGCTGACGATCGTGGGCGTGCTCATGGACCGCAAGGCAGGGCGGCTTAAGCCGCCCTGCCCAAGTGCGAGCGCTCCGTGTTTCCCCAGGTTCGAGTGGATCAGCCTGCTCGCGCTTGTCGCCCTAACCGCAACCACCCTTTACAAGAGCCGGGACTTCACGCACGACACCGCCAACATCCGTCCGCTGCTCGCCGAGACCGCCCGCCGCGGCGAGGCCGGCGACCAGGTGATCCTCGACTGGGCCGCGAAGGTGAACCAGCGCCTCGAGCCGGCGCCGATCCAAGGCACGGTCTTGAGCGTGGACTGGACGAACGACGCGACGCTGGAGGCGGACTACGGCGCAGTGATCCGGCCGCACCGCGCGGGGCGGACCTTCGTGGTGAGCACGATCGTCAATCACGAGCGGGCCGCGGTGTGGGACCGCCTCGGCGAATCGCTGCGCGACGCCGGCACCTTCGAGAAGGTCTGGTCTGACAAGAGCCGCCGCGTCGAGGTGGCGATCTACATGTTCACACCGCGCTGAATCGTCCTGTCCCGATGCCCCTCGGTTTCGCCACTCCTCCATCGCGCATCTGCGGGTACAATCACTCTCACGAGCGACCCGTCCTTTTTTTTCAGGGGTCGTCCGGGGCAGGGATCATTTTCGTGCCGAACCCGCGTCGCATGTTCTGCGGTTGCTCAACGCCGTTGCTACGGGCGGTCATTCCCGTGCTGGCGTTGTTTTTGACCGTCCATCCCGCCGCCGCCCAGCCGCGCCGCATCGTCGAAGTCCGCTTCGGGCCGATCGACCCGCCGGTGGTATTTCAGAAAGACATCACGCAGCGGTTCACGACGAATAACTCGACGCAGCTCACCGACACGAAGAAGCCGATCGAGTGTGCCGGCATGTTTTACGCCGACGGCCGACTGCTGTTCGTCAGCGACCGGCACGAGCACTGCGTCTTCGTCGCCGGCTTCGACCTCGCCGCCATGAAGCTCGAAGAACCGAAGCAGGTCGTGATCATCCCCAACGAGGCGAAGCTGCTCCAGGACGCCGAGGCGATCACCGTGCTGCCGCGGAAGGATGGCACTTTTGCCGCGTACATCATGTGCTCCCTGAGCAACCACCGCACCGAGCAACCGCTGCCGCTGCGCCGGCACATGGCGCGGTTCACGTTCCCTGCCGGCGAGAAGTTCACGCCGGACCCGGCGACGGTGCTCGACGCCTCGCCGCTGCGCGAAACCGTCGCGGGCCATTTCGAGATGCTCGGCATCGGGCCCTACCGCACCTACTTCGACGAGGCCACCACCAAGGACCGCAACACCTACCGCTGGGCCAATGTCGAGGGCATCGCGTTCGCACCCGATGGCAAGCGGCTGATCTGCGGCTTCCGCAACCCGCTCACGCAGGGCGGGACCGGTCACGCGATCCTGATGGCGATCGACGGCATCGACGCCGGCTTCGATCAGGAGGACGCGGGCCAATTCAAAGTGACCGACCTCTTCACGCTCGACCTCGGCGACCGTGGCGTGTCCGACCTCTGCTGGGACCCGATGAGCAAGGGCTACCTCATCGCGGCGGGCAGGAGCAACGGCCCGAAGCTCGACAAGGATCAGGCGTTCCCGCCCAACACGCTGGACTCGGCGCTGTTCTGGTGGAGCGGCCGGAAGACGGAGAAACCGATCCAGTTCGCGTCGGTGCCGGAGATGAAGATCGAGGCGATCTGCCGGCTCGGTTCGAGCCGGTTCATCGCGTTCGCCTCCGATGAGGGCGACGAAAGCGAGGGCCGCGAGCAGCGACAGAGCGTGCTGACGGTGATGGACTTCACGGGATTCAAGGGGCAGGGGAGAGGAGGAAAGTAGGCAGTAGGCAGCCGGTAGTCGGCAGCGTGCGGAACTGCCTACTGCCTTACTGCCGACTGCCGACTGATTCCAACCATGGACTTCGACGACGACAAAGCGCCGCACATCGGACTTGAAGACGAGGCCCAGTTCGAGACGAGCCTCGCCGAGGCCGACATTGCGCACTTGCCGGCCGCGGAGATCATCGACTCCAGCCACGGCTCGCAGGGCACCGCGCCCACCGCGATGGGCCTCGGTGGCCTGTCCAACGGCGCCGATGCCAGCGGCTCGTCGGTCATCCGCAAGCCCACTTGGGTCGGCCGCAAGTTCGCGCGCTTCAAATTGCTCCGCCAACTCGGCGAAGGCTCGATGGGCCGCGTCATCCTTGCCGAGGACGTGAACCTGCACCGCGTCGTCGCCTTGAAGGTGCTGCGCAAGCGCATCAAAGGCATGAACGATGAGCAGGCCGTGCAGCAGTTCCTCCGCGAGGCTCGCGGGGCGGCGACCATCGATCACCCTAACGTTGTGAAGATTTTCGAGATCAACGAGCACGACGGCTGGTGGTACATCGCGATGGAACTCGTCGAAGGGCAGACGTTGCAACAGGTGGTCAAGGCGGCCGGCCCGCTGTCACCGGCCAGGGCCTGCGTCATCATCGGCGACGCGGCGACGGCGCTCGAAGTGGCGCACGAGCACGGCATCATTCACCGCGACGTGAAGCCCAGCAACCTCATGATCACCCGGCAGGGCCGCTGCAAACTTACGGACTTCGGCCTGGTCCGCCTCGACTCGCCGGTCGACCCGTTCGAGTTGCACGACAAGTCAGTGGGCACGCCGAAGTTCATGTCGCCGGAGGTGATCAAGCGGCAGCCGCAGGGGATCGCGCTGGATATTTACAGCCTCGGGGCCACGTTCTTTTTCGCGCTGACCGGCCGGCCGCCGTACACGGGCGAGAAGGTGTCGCACATCCTGAGGCAGCACACCGATGCGCCGCCGCCGGACGTGTGCGCGTTCTTGCCGCAGTGCCCGCCGAACCTCGGCAAGCTGATTCAGCGGATGATGGCGAAGGACCCGGCCGACCGTCCCGGCGCCGCCGAGGTCGCCGCCACCTTGTCTAGCGAGGTCATTGCCTTCCGCGACGATGGCTCGGGCTGGTCGAACCCCGGCGCCAGCGGCATCGGCCACGCGTCGGGCATCCACGGCCCCGGCGTACACGGGACGCGCGGCTCGGGCTCGACGATCAGCCTGCCCGAGACGCTCGTCGCCGACGCGAAATACTCGCGCAGCCTCGCCCGCTGGTACGGCGGGGCGCTCGTCGCCCTCGCCATTGTCGTCGTCGGTTACTTCTGGTGGACCGCCGAGCGCACGCCCGAGCAGCCCACCTTCGACCCCGCCGCTTTGCAAAAACTTTTCCCCGAAGCGCCCGCGTCCTACGGCGAGTTGGTTCCCGGCGAACTCCCGCCCCCGATGGACCCGCTGAAGAATCCGCCCACCTCCAGTTGGCGCGGCAAGCTCGACACCACCGGCATGAACTACGTCGCCAGCCGCAGCGGCCGGTATTACTTCCCGATCGAGCATCCCCATGCCGCGCTGATCACGCACGACAACGTGATTGGGTTCAAGAACGAGGAAGAGGCCCGGCAGGCGGGGAAGCTGCCATGGGTGGAATAGCTTCCGGATGATGGGTTCTTGCTACAATAGTTCATTATGACAATCCAGCAGTTCCAATCGACCCTCCACTACACGCCGTTTCGGCCTTTCACGATTCACATGGCCGATGGACGGACCGTCCGCGTTTCCCACCCGGATTTCGTCGCCCGATCGCCGAGCGGCCGCACTGTCGTCATCTACGATGTCAATGACAATCACAGCATCCTCGATTTGCTGTTGATGACGGAACTGGAAGTGCACGACAGTAATGAGCGGGCGGCGTAGACGGTTTGCGTCAATCTGTTTGCGTCGGTGCCACGGGTCGGCTCGGCGACCCGTGCTCTGCGGGGGCACGCGGCACGGGTCGCCGAGCCGACCCGTGGCACCCGCTAGGATTGCCTTGCGTCTGCTCTAAGGCGCCTCCACCCCCACATCCGTCCCCGTGAACGGCCGCTGCTTGATCGGCCCGGTTGCGAACTCGTCACAACCCGCGTCTTTATTCTTCGGGCGCGGCTGGCCATCGATATCGGTCGAGACGAACTCGTACTCGCCCTGGGCGTAATCGATCGCCGGGCTGTTAGGGCCCAGCCGCCAGATGCCGCCGGGGTTGCGCAGCTTCGGGAACACGACGTTCACTTCGTTGTCGGCGAGGGCGACGCCGACCTTATCTTTCGACACCGCGTGGAACATGATGTTGGTCGACCACTTGATGGCGATGTCCTTGCCCTTCATGCGGATCAATTCGTCGCCGAAGCCAATGGCGACGTTGTTGGCGATGGCGCATTCGGTTGGTGCATCGGGCCACTGCCCGCCATTGCTGCTCCCGATCTCCAACGCACCGCCGCCGCAGTTGACCCAGGTGTTGAAGAGGATGGCGGCCCGCTTGGCGGCGGGGCGGGCGATGTCGATGGTCGCGCCGTTGCCGGTGGGGACGGCTTCGCCGACGCCGTTGGAAAGGATGAGGGCGGGCGCGGTGAGGTCCTCGAAATAGTTGTTAAAGACCTTGGCGTCGTTGCCGAAAACCTTGACCCCGCCCACGCCTTCCTTGTTGGCGTTGAGGAAGAAGTTGCCCTCGACGGTGTTGCCCGCGCCCAAGCGCAGCGTCACGTGGCCGGCCGAGTTCTGGAAGGTGTTGTAGCGCACCGTCTGCCCGCTGGAGCGGACGGTAATGATCTCCTCGTCGCCGCTGCACGTCTCGAACAGGTTGAACTCGACGACGGTGGCGCCGGTCGACCCGGCCAGCTTCGTCCAGCCCAGGCGGATGGCCCGGGCGCCGCCTCCGGGGGTGCCTTCGCGTTTGGGGATCGAGCGGAAGTGGTTGTAATCGATGCGGTCGCTCCGGCTGACCTGGAACGGGATCGCCTCGCCGCCATCGACGGCGATGAACGCCCCGGCCGTCGCGAGGTCTTCAAAGACGCAGTGGTCGATGCGGTTCTGCTCGCTCTTGCCGCCGGTGATGGCCACCCAGTTCTGCCGCTTGCTCGCGTCGTTCTGCAAGCGGAAGCGGCAGCGGGTGACCCGGACGTTCTTGCAATCGGTGAGCTTCACGGCCGGGGTGCGGTTCTCGTGCGTGAAGGCGAGTCCCTCGATCACGATGTGCGACGCCCCGACCACTTCGATCCCGGCCTTTCCTTCGATGACCGCCTTGCCGCGGTTGCGGGCGCGGACCACAATCGGGGCCGACTCGGTGCCGCTCTTGGTGATGTAGATCGGGCGGGTGGTGCGGACGGAGCCGTCGGGGACTTCGATGGTGGTGCCCGGCATGGCCGCGTCGAGGCGCGATTGGAGCATCTCGCTGGTCATCTGCCCGGCCGCAGTGCGCGCACCGCCCAGCGCGGCGCAAAGGCAGGTCACCCAGAGAATGGCGGCATGTGGTCGCAACGGCACGGTTCCTGATCGGGCCTGTCGAGCGCATCATTGTGGCGAAAAAAGGGCGCAGCGTCCAGCACGGATTTCGCGCCTCTAGGCAATCGCATGTCCGGCTTACGGTGCCACGGGTCGGCCCGGCGACCCGTGCGCCAAACGTCACACGGGTCGCAAAGCCGACCCGTGGCACCGCGTAGGGTCTGTCCATGCGATTGCCCCGTGCCGCCCCGCGGTGACGGCTTGCGATTGGCGACGCCTTATTACAATGCCGCCGGAGTCCACTGGGTTCCCCCCGCGTTCTCCCGTTCCGCCCGTTCCTCTTGGAGCATCATGTGATGAGTGAAAGCACCGCCAGCGAACCGATCCTTGTCGAGCGCGGCGGCGGGCGGATGCCCGATTGGGGGGTGGCCGAGCTGCCCGAGCCGCCGAGGCTCAGGGGTGGCTGGACGAAATTGCTGGGGCCGGGGCTGATGATGGCGGGGGCGGCGATCGGCGGCGGCGAGTGGCTGATGGGGCCGGCGACCACCGGGCGCTACGGCGGCATCATCATGTGGCTCGCCATGGTGAGCATCCTCACACAAGTGGCTTACAACCTGGAGGTCATGCGCTACGCGCTCTTCTGCGGCGAGTCGATCTTCGTCGGCTGGTTCCGCCTGCTGCCGGGGCCGAAGTTCTGGACCTGCGTGTACCTCTTCGTCGATTTCTTCGGGCTTTGGCCGTACCTCGCGGCCAACGCCGCCGGCCCGCTGACCGCCGCGATCATCGGGCACGTTCCGGCGGCATTACCCACAAGCTATGAAGCCGACCTCGCGGCGCTTTCAGCACGCACCGGCGTTGCCATCACCGTGCTCGAGGACATGAAGGCCAACCCGCTGACCTATGCCAGCCCCGCCGCCATCGCCGCCGATGGCGACCGACTGAAGGACATGGAAGCGAAGGCCGCCGCCGCATCGGGTCAGGAGAAAACCAATCTCACTGCCCAGATCGAGACGGCGAAAACGTCCGTCCGCAAACCCATCCCCGGGCCGCTGCTCGAGCACATGCAGGGCGAAGCCAAACTGCGCACCTGGCTCGGCTACGGCATCTTCGTCGCCTGCTTCATCCCGCTCATCTTCGGTGGCAAGATTTATAACGTGCTCGTCCGCATCATGGTGGTCAAAGTCATTTTCGTGCTGGGCTACCTGTTGTTCCTCGCGTTCTTCTTCGTCGCGCCCTCGATCTGGGCGGAGATCTTCGGCGGGTTCGTGTTCCTTGGGAAGGACGCGGCCGGCGACTGGGGCTTCCGCTTCCTGCCGGACACCACCGGCGGGCCGCCGATCGACTGGGCGTTGCTGGGCGCTTTCGCCGCCATCGCGGGGCAGGGCGGCATGAACAACTCGCAGTTCTCCAGCTACGGCCGCGACCGCGGCTGGGGCATGGGCAAAGCCGTCGGCGCGATCCCCAGCCTCGTCGGCGGCCGGGAGGTCAAGCTTCAACACACCGGCAAGCGCTTCGTCATCACGCCCGATTCGCTGCGGCGATTCAAGGGATGGATGCGCGTCGCCTACCGCGATCAGTGGATGGTCTGGTTCGTCGGCTGCGTGCTGGGCGTGGCGATCCCCGCCATGATCTCGCTGCACTTCATCGGCCGCAGCAACCTCACCGGCGACGCCATCGCCACCGCCACCGCCGAGGCCATCACCCGGCAGACCGGCATGACCATCTACTGGTCGCTGACGCTCCTGTGCGGCTTCATGGTGCTCGCCCCCAACCAGATCACCGCCGCCGACGGCCTGATCCGCCGCTGGACCGAGTCGCTCTGGGTCGGCAGCAAAAAGCTCAGCCACTTAGAGGGCGGCAAGGTGCGCTACGTCTACTTCACGATGCTCATCGCGTACTTGATCTGGGGCCTGATCATCCTCGTCTGGACCGGCGACAAGCCGCTGACGATCGTGAAGGCCGCGGGCGTGATCATGAACTTCGCCCTCGGCTTCACCGCGATCCACACGCTGGCGGTGAACACCATCCTGCTCCCCAAAGAGGTGCGCCCGGGCATCATCGCCAAGTTCGGCCTGATCGCCTGCGGCATTTTTTTCATCATCGTCGCAAGCCTGGGTGTGGTGCCGACGCTGAAGGATCTGGGCGTGATGGCGAAATAGGAGCACCGTCCCGGCAGGGCGGTGCGGTTGGAACTGCGAAGATTGGGGTGCCACCGACAGCGCAGCGAGGCTCGGCGAGCGAAGACGTCGGTGTTGACGCACTTTGGAGCAAGACACGGACGACTGTGCTCGCGGACTCGATTCGCTGTCCGTTGCACCCGTGGCGTTACCGATCAACTTGGCCCATCACAATATCGATCGACCCGATGATCGCCGGCACATCCGCCAGCAGCACGTCGCGGCAGACCTCGTGGGTCACCGACAGGTTGCAGAATGTCGCCGCCCGGGCCTTGCAGCGGTAGGGCATCGGGCCGCCCTGACTTTCGAGATAGAAGCCGAGCACGCCGCGTGGGTTTTCGGTTTCGACGTACACCTCGCCGACCGGCGGCTTGAAGTTCTTGGCGAGCTTCAGGCGGTAATCCTTCGACGGGTCGCCGACGCGGGCCGGCATCATCTTGATCACCTGCCGCAGGATCTTGATCGACTCGATGATCTCGCGCATACGGACGATGTAGCGGTCCCAGCAGTCGCCCAGCGTGCCCATCTCGCCCTTGCCGACGATCACGTCGAAATCCAACTCGGGATAAATGCTGTGCGGCTTGTCGCGGCGCAGGTCGTAGGGGATGCCGCTGCCGCGGATCACCGGCCCGGTCAGGGCGTACTTGTGACACAGGTCCGCGCTGATAACCCCGACATCCGCGGTGCGCTTGATGAAGATCTGGTTGTCGCTGAGCAGCCCGTGGTACTCGGGGATCTTCGGCTCCAAATAGTCGAGGAACTCGGTCACCTTTTGCAGATAATCGTCCGGCAAGTCGTGCGTCGAGCCGCCGATGGTGAAGTACGAATAAGTCAGACGCGCCCCGCAGACCATCTCGAAGAGGTCGAGGACGTATTCGCGCTCGCGGAAGGCATAAAGAAACGGCGTGAACGCCCCGATGTCCAGGCCATAGGTGCCGAAGGAAACCAGGTGCGAGGCGACGCGGTTGAGCTCGCAGATGAGCACGCGGATGCACTCGGCCCGCCGCGGCAACTCGATGCCCGCGAGGTGCTCGACCGCCCGGCAAAACGCCCAGTTCTCGTTCATGCCCGCCAGGTAATCCATGCGGTCGGTGTACGGGATGTACTGGTAATACGCGACGTTCTCGCCGATCTTCTCGGCGCAGCGGTGCAGGTACCCGATGTGCGGCACGGCCTCGAGCACCATCTCGCCGTCGGTGCGGAGCACGACGCGGAGCACGCCGTGCGTCGAGGGGTGTTGCGGCCCCATGTTGACGAGCATCTCCTCGGTGCGGACATCTTCCTGCTCGATGTCGAGCGTGGCCGCCCCTTGAACGTTCACGCGCGACACCGATTCGGGCCGCTCGATGAGATAAGTCTGTTCAGTCGTGTGGGGCACGCGGCGACCTCGCAAAAAAGGAAGATTCCGGTGGAGCCGGAGGAACAACGATTGTACGGCCCACCGCGCGGTGCCCGCAAATGGACGGCGTGCTTGCCCCCTCTCCCACCGGGAGAGGACAGCCTCAACCGCTGCGCCAGCAGAGCGGTTGCGGCGGGAGAGGCGGCGTGCGCACGACGGCGAAAGCGCCGCAAGGGCGCCGCCACCGGGTGGCACTACAGAGCCGGGTTTTGCAAACCCGGTCGGCTCGCCGACGCGCAAGCGAGGCGAGCCGACTCGCGCGGGAGACGTCGCGGCGGTTTAGTCAGCCCGAGGTTTTCGCGGCCGACGGCGGGGCGAGGAACCGACCGCCCTGGTCTTGCAAACCTGCTCGATAACCGGCCTCATGGACGCATTGGCCAGATGGCGGCAATTCCATGTCAGAAGATACGGGATTGGAATGGGTGGCCGCGATCGCAATGTGCGGGGCATCGTCCGTGGCCTTTGCCGGCAAGGCACCGCCGAGAAGTTCTGCCATTTTTCTTAAACGTGGCGGTGCAAAGCGAACGCGAGGAGATCGGGTTTCGATGGGCGGTGATCAGCTCACCCCGGCAGGCGCAGGGCCTTGGCGTACGGTTGCTCGCGCTGCTCGAGCAGGCGGGCGATCAGCGTTTCGCGGCGGTAGGGGACCATGCGCTCGAGCACGGCGGCGAAGCCGGTGAAGCACTGGGCGGCGAAGGCGCGCGGGGTGATGTTCAGGGTGCGAAGCAGCGGGCGGTGGTAGGACGTGATGCCGCGGACGGCCAGCGCGAACATCGCGCGGAGGCGCAGGCGGCGGAGGTTGCGGCGGAGGAAGTTGAAGTCGGCGAACTCGGTGGTCAGGCGCTCGGAGTGGAAGGCGAGGTGGCACTGGTGGTCGTGGATCATCTGCGTGAGCAGTCCGCGGAGCGTTTGATCCTGTGTCTTCGCCAGGAGCAGGCGGTTCATCTGCACGACGGCGATCTCACTGAGCAGGAGGATGGAGAGCTCGAAGCGAAGGCCCAGGGGTTTGATCATGGCGCGGACGGCGGCGCGGGTCAGTCCGCCCGCCGGGGCCGATAACTGCCGCTGCGTGAGGTAACGCGCGATGGTCGCGGTGTGGTGTTCCTCTTCGCGGACAAACAGCCGCATTGACTGGACGTAGGCCGGGTCGCTGGCGCAGTCGTTGACGGCCCAGTGGATAAGGCGCTGACGGGCGGGTCCGTTGGTTTCGCCGATCCAGCGCAGCCAGTGGGCAACGGCCGCGTCGGCGCGAGCATCGCAGTCACCGGCCGGGGCGTTCCATTGGATCGTCGCTCGCTCGTGGCGGTTCTGAAGGAAGTGGCAGAGCCAGTACCGACTGCGTGACCATTCGCGATCTTGCATGGAAAGCCTTGGGGAAGCGATGAGCGAGTATCGATGGTGCCACGGGTCGGCTCGGCGACCCGTGCGGGCAGTCAGTGACCTTGTCTTCACGGGTCGCCGAGCCGGCCCGTGGCACCGCGAACATTCAGACGCCGCTCTACATCCGCATCATTGTCGCGGTGGACTGTATGGATTCATCGGACACGTTTGGGGCCACTCGTTAGAATCATCGCCCGTATTCGACCCGCATTGTGCTGGTTTCAACGTCGGGCACGTGGCGTCAAGCTTGGCTCAACGCTCATGGCTCAAAGCTTTCTTAGGAGTCCCCATGCCTGCTGATTATCGCTTCTCCTTTGGTCCCTGGAATATTTCCGAAGGCGGCGACCCGTTTGGTCCTACGGTCCGGCCGACCGTCGCGTTCGCCGACAAGCTCGCCCTCTATAAAAAGCTCGGCTTCGAGGCCGTGCAGTTCCACGATGACGACGCGGTGCCGGATATCGAAAGCAAGTCGCCCGGCCAGATCGAGCGCGAGGCGAAGGAGATGAAGAAGCTGCTCAAGGGCGAGGGCCTGGTGTGCGAGCTGTTCGCGCCGCGGCTGTGGGAAGACCCGCGCGGCGTCGACGGCGGGTTCACCGCCAACGACCCGGCCGTCCGCAAGTGGGCCATCGAACGCTCCAAGAAGTCCATCGACGTCGGCCACGCGCTCGGCTGCAACCTGATGGTCCTCTGGCTGGCCCGCGAAGGCACCTACATCCGCGAGTCGAAGAACTCCATCGACTCGACGAAGCACCTGCTCGACGCGGTCAACAAGATCCTCGACTACTCGAAGAAGGTCATTATCGCCATCGAGCCCAAGCCCAATGAGCCGATGGACCAGGCCTACATCCCCACCATCGGCCACGCGCTGGCGCTGGGCATGATGAGCAAGGACCCGCGCCGCGTCGGCGGGCTGATCGAAGTTGCCCACAGCCTGCTCGCCGGTCTCGACCCGTCCGATGACATGGGCTTCGCGCTGGCCGCGAACAAGCTCTGGAGCGTCCACCTCAACGACCAGAACGGCCTGAAGTACGACCAGGACAAATCGTTCGGCTCCTCAAACCTCCGCCACGCCTGGAACATCATCCGCGTGCTTGAAGCGGGCGGCTACCCGAAGTCCGGCCGGTACATCGGCCTCGACGTCAAGGCCATGCGAACGCAGAAGGCGGATGTCGCGCATAAGCACCTGGTCAACAGCAAGGAAATCTTCCTCGCCTTGGTGGAGAAGGTCCGCACCTGGGACACCAAGTTCGAGAAGCAGTGCATCGCCAACCGCGACTACGAAGAACTCGAAATCGGCGTCATGCGGCACTTGATGGGGAGCCGGTGATTATTGCACTGGGGTGAGATGAAGTCGGCAGTCGGCAGGAGGCAGTAGGCAGTCCGGAATGGGGATCTACCGTTCCGTCCGTGCTTCTTGCCGATGCCGACTGCCGATTTTCATTTATGCCGACTATCATTGATGTGACCGCTCGGTTGCCTCCTCGACCGACTTCCGACTTCTGACTCCCGACGCCTGGCTCCTGACTCCTGACTCCTGACTGCCTCCTGCCGACTGCCAACTGCCGACTTCTTCCCAGGATCTCCCATGCCCGTCCTCATGGAACTCTCCCGCATCTTGATCCGCGAGAACGTGGACGCCCACGTGGTGGAGCTGCGCGAAGCCGAGGGCGAGCGCGTGTTCCCGATCGTCATCGGGCTCAACGAAGCCGCCGCGATCAACCGCCGGCTGATGGGCGAGGAGCCGCCCCGCCCGCAGACGCACGAGTTGCTCGCCAACATCATCACCGAGTTGGGTTGGAAGATCGACCACATCGTCATCTGCGACCTCAAGGACCACACCTTCTTCGCCCGCCTCATCCTCAAGAAGAACGGCGACACGAAGGACATCGACTCGCGCCCGTCCGACGCCATCGCGCTGGGCATCGCGACGAACGTGCCGATCTTCGTCGAAGAGCACGTGCTCGAAGAGGTTTGCAAGGACGAGTAGAAGCGGCGAGATCACTGGAGGGCGAGGCGACGTTGGAGGGCCAGGCTCCCGCCGAGGCGTTCGCGCGAGAGGCCCGTCCGCGGACCGAGCAAGCGTGACTCGCACGGCAATCCTTCGTTCATTGTGCGCACGCCAAGTAATTCGCTTCCTCGCCATTGAGGCGAGGAAGCGAACGGCTCAGCGGGAGCTTCGACCTCCCAACAAGCAACCGCGCCACTTGATGCCACTGGCAGTCCGCTGCCAGTGCTGAGCGTTTGCGATGATCACGAGTGGAAAGCACTGGCAGAGGACTGCCAGTGGCATCACGATTTCATGCCTATCTATCACGCACCCGTCCCCCCGCTGCCCATCGCCGCGTCAGCGCACTTAATCGCGGATTCCCCGCAGCCGAAAAACAGGCCGTTTCTCGCGAAAAACCCACGATTCCCCCGCGCCGTATTCGTCAGCAAGGGGGACACTGCCTCGCTCCACCGTCTGGCACCGGCTTTGCGTTCGTACCTCCGACCACAGACTCATGCCTTCGAAAGAATGCCGGCGAGCGATTGTTTGAGTCGCGAGTTGCCCGCGGCTCCGGGCGGGAGAATCGTGTGCGCCGCGGGTGGCACTGACAAGGACTGCTCGGAGGCCTTATCAGTGTCCGGTGCATGTGCACCCAAGACACTGACAAGCTCCGCAGACTCCGCTTGTCAGTGCCACCCGAACATTTGCTCATTGGTTTCACATGAAGGCGGGTGCGTCGGCTGTGTGGCGACGCTCCTTAGCCCCGGGGCCACCCGAACGGCGAGCCGGGTGGCTCTTTTGAGAACAACCGCGAGGCATACGCCCCGCGTCACTGCGTACGGCGTTTCAAAAAAGCACGAGACATTAAGGTGAACCATGCCGCTGACCCCGCGAATCCCCAGTCGTTCCCGTAGCGCGAGCCGAAGCGCTCCCAAGCGCAAAGGCAAGTCGCGCCCCAATCGCGTCGGCATCCCGCTCGACCCGATGGAATACGAAGCCCGCCGCATCGCCGCCCAGCGGGCTGTCGATCGCTACCACGGCCCGGGCAAGTACCGCGTCGTCGGGGAGCCCGGCGAGATGCTCCACCTCGTCAACTGGATCGACTTCCCGCTGCTGGCCGGCACCCCGCGCCCGATCGGACCGCTCCAGCGCATCGAGAAGGCTGCCCACACGTCGCACGCGGCGTGATGAGAAGCGCGCCGAGCTTCCGACCTCCTAACCAGTACTCTTCATCCCGCTCATACTCCTCTTCCTACTCATCCGCTTTGTCTCTCCCGCTGAAGCAGGAGCATCTAATCCCGCGGTCTTTCGTGATTCGCGCGACCGTGTTGAGGCAGGCCGTCTCGCCTTGCCTGGCCAGGGCCTGATTCACCCGCGGGCTGCCGTAGACGCGGCGGTGGTCCTCGGTCTACGTTTCACTTCCCCCGCGCGTCAAAACCTGATCAAACCTCCCGTTATTGCCCTACGGCTGGAGGTGCAGCGCCCTGATTCCGGTGAGGTTGCGTTCTGGTCTGATCATCTCATCGCCAATCTGTACGCCGGCGAATGGAGATCACGCCATGGATGGCACCACCCGCATTCGTCCTTTCGGCTCCGTTCTCTTCGCCCAATCCGCGTTCTACCATCCCGGTTCCTCCGCGGCGAATGCCCGCGCCGGCGATGGCGATAAGACCCCGGGCATCGCCCTCGCCGTCGATAGCTTCGAGCGATCGGCCCCGGTCCGCGCCGCAGCGGCGTCGGCGGACTCCGCGAAGCTTCGATCCTCAGGCGCCGGCTTGGACGGCATCCGCCGGTCCCTCATCGAACGCGTCCGCACCGAGATTGCCCAAGGGACTTATGTCGCGAAGGACCGCCTCGATGCAGCCGTCGATGCACTGCTCGATGATCTGAAGTGAATGAGCGATCCATCACGGTGCGTTGGTGGAGGGGGACGGGCAGCGAGGACACTACGGCTCAAAACGAGGCGGGTCGGCGGTCGCGGCAAAACTAGGTGGCGAGGGATGCGTGCGACGCGGTGGTCACGTCGACGTCGGACCACGTCGGGATCTCATTGATCGCAGCCGATTTGAATGTTGAGCAGGTGAGGCCCATCCCCAGCCACCGGCCGAGCCTTGCGAGGTCATCGTCGAAGATGACTTCCAGCCGGCGGACGTGGTCGCGGTGGATCTCGACTTTGCTTTTCATCTGCCAAAACCGCTTGACGCGCTCGCGCCAGGAGCGCGGGATCAGGGTCCTGCGGAGCCACGCCAAGGCCGGCGCTTCCACCAGCAGGTCGCGCACGAGGCTCTTTCGAAGTCGCTGAGCCGAGACATTTTTTCGCTCCTGCGTTTCGTCCCACACCATCGGGCCGGCGTGGCCCAGGAACCGGCCGATTCGCTCGAACTCCTCCTGCGGCCGGGTCGTCAGCCGCTCGAAGAAGACGGGCAGGATCGCCTCGGTACCGTACGGGCGATGAACGACTCAAGCTGCATCGTGTACCGGCTGTAATCCGTCAGGCGGGGGTACCGTTCAATCGCCTCGTCGATCGGCACGTCAATCTCGCGCTCGGTCCACTCGTGGGTGTACTGCGAAATAAGCCGGTTGACCGGGTGCCGCATCACGTAAATCAACTTCGCATCCGGCAGCCGTTCGTAAAGCCGTTCGACGGTTTTTGGATACGTGGGCAGCTTGGTGTAGTGGGTGCTCGACTCGCCGCACAGGTCGCCGGGGGCGGCATGTTTGAAGAGGGAAAGGTACCAGTCCCCGCCGCGGGCAAACTGCTCATCGTTGCTGAAGAAGTTGGGCTCTTTCAGCCGGGTCATGAAGAACCCGGGGGTTGCCGCGAGCTGGTCGTGCAGCGAACTGGTGGCGCACTTCATCGCGCCGATGATGATGAAATCCGGCCGATCTTTCATGGGCGATTTCCCGCCGGGGTTTTGGCCCAAAACGCGATGTAATGGTAATCGATGATCGGTGGTGTTGGGCTTGATAAAGCCGCGGGCGAAGGTC
>Ga0163150_10003471_pt1 | contig 22163 bp, 26 predicted proteins | sample OliLakLV19P2IB_FD_148628 | JGI IMG/M metagenome (GOLD analysis project Ga0163150, IMG submission 148628) | Freshwater microbial mat bacterial communities from Lake Vanda, McMurdo Dry Valleys, Antarctica - Oligotrophic Lake LV.19.P2.IB | ecosystem: Environmental > Aquatic > Freshwater > Lake >...
TGGAAGCAGCTTGCCCAGTACATAGGCCGACATTCCGAGGCCCGCTTGCCGCGCGGCCCGTTCGATCGCCGCCTTCTCTGCCGGGGCGACCCGGATTTGCAGTTGCGCAGTTTTCATATGGGGCAGCTTGCGTCGCCATCAGAAAATTGTCAATACACACGTATTGACAAGAATTGCCGTGCAGGTTAAGTGAGTGCACCACATGGCAGCATTTCGCCTTCCAGGCCGCACCAGCACTGGGGGATAGAAAGAAATTGGCAGTATTTGAGTGTCAGGCCGCCTTGGCCTGAAGCGCTTTCGCGCCGATCTCCTCCAGGTACTGCAGGCAGCGCTCGGTCGTCTCCACGTCGCCGAACTTGGCGTCGATGTCGAAGAGGTTCCAGAGCACCGCCCCCGGCACGCGATCACCGATCGCTTCCTTGACCGCGATCGGGCGGAAGCCGTCGGCCAGGCCGTCGCAGATCGTTTCGCGCACGCAGGCCGAGGCGGTCACGCCGGTGACCAGGATCGTGTCCACGCCGGCCGCGCGCAGGAACCCCGCGAGATAGGTGCCGTGGAAGGCGCTTGCGCGCTTCTTGATGAGGAGCTGCTCGCCTTCGATCGGCGCGATGCGCGAATCGATCGCCCAGAGTTCGGTGTCCTTGGCGTTGACCACGTCGACCGGGATCTTGTCGTGCCACAGGCCCATGTCCGTGTGCGGGTTCTTGCGGTCGGTCACCTGGTAGCAGGTCGTGACGTGGACCACGGGAAAGCCGTGCTTGCGAAAGCTCGCGAGCAGCTTCTGCATCGAGGGAATGATCTGGTCGTCGACGTGCTCGCAGGTAAAGGGATTGCCGGGGCGCGTCCACGCATTGGCCAGATCGACGCTGATGAGGGCGGGCTTGGACCCGAACCCGACGCGGCGCTGGAATCCGCGCGCCTGGTAGCGGCGGGTGGCTTCGGCGAAGGCGGCTTCGAGGGCGGCTTCGAGTTGCTTGTCTGCGATATCGGTCGTCATTGGGTTCTCCTTGGGTGATGCGCGATGGTAGACAGGTGGCGTCCGGGTTTGATATCAATGCAAGCTTGATTGATGCAAATTGAGGCAACAATGCCGAAGCCTGCGATTTCCGCCACCCGCGCCCCGAAGTTCGACCTGCGGCAGGCGCGCGCCTTCCTGTTCGTGGCTGAAGACCTGCATTTCGGACGGGCCGCCGGGCGCCTGTTCGTGACCCAGCCGGCGTTGAGCCGCACGATCCGGTCGCTCGAGGAAACCGTCGGCGTCGCCCTGTTCGAACGCTCGACGCGGCGCGTGCGCCTCACGTCGGCGGGCGAAGCCTTTGCCGCCGAGTGCCGGCTCGCGCTGGGGCACTTCGAGCTGGCCGAAACCGCGGCGCGCAATGCGGCTGAGGGCAGGGAGGGGCGCCTGCGCGTGGGTTACATGGATTTCGCGATCAACGGCCGGTTGCCGCAGATCATCAGGGCATTCCGGGACCAATACCCGCAGGTGCGCCTCGACCTCGAATACATCCCGACGGCGATGCAGCACTGGGCCTTGCTCGAAGGGCGCATCGACATCGGCTTCGTGATCGGCGAGTTCAGCGCGCCCAAAGTCATGAACCTGCTCGTCGAGCGGGACGATTTCGTGGCCTTGCTGCCCGAGGGGCACGCACTTTCATCGCGCTCGTCGATCCGGCTCAGCGACCTGGCGGCCGAGCCGTTCGTGCTGGGGTCCGAGGACGCATTCAGCAGTTTTCGCGCGCTGTTGTTTCCGCTTTGCCACAACGCGGGCTTTTTCCCGCGCATCGTCCAGCAGGCATCGAACACGAGCGGGATTTTCGGCATGGTGGCCGCCGGGGTGGGCGTGACGCTGTACGCGGGCTGTGCGCGCAACCTGCGGCGCGCCGGGGTACTGGTGAAGCCGCTGGCCGATGTGCGGGAAACGATCCCGACCTTTGCCGCCTGGGTGGCCGATCACCCGTCGGAGGTGCTTCGGCGGTTCAAGGACGCGGTGGTCGAGAATGCGCAGGGGGCGGGGTGAGACGGTCTCGCGACGGGCGCAATTCCGTAAAGACGCCAGGCGACGGTGAGTTCCGGGCGCTTTTCGATGCGATCGAGGCGTTTCTCGACTGAAGGGCGGGTGTCCCGCTTCGGTCAGTCCTTCCGGAGTTTTCGAAAGCCCAGCACCAGACCGTAAGGCTTGCCGAGCTTCCGGAGCGTTTTCAACGTCGGGTTGCCTTTCCCGGTCTCGATGCTCGCGAGCGCCCTGGGCGTCACCTTGGTGATCTTCGCGTACTCCTCGCGCGTGAAGTACACGGCTTCCCGCATCCGCCGGATTGCCGTGGGGATGTCGAGGACCCCCGCTTCGAGGTCGGCGATGAGCTGCTCGCGCCGTGCGATCTCAACCTGCGGGTCAACGCGTTTGCGGCGCTTGTCCATTTAAGCCACTCCCTCGCCCGTGACCATTTTCAGGCGCCCTGCCTGCTCTTCGATAGACCGCGCGCGCTCTTCGATGATCCGGTCGGCCACGCCTTTCGCGCGCATGATCCCGGCCACCCCCTCGAGCTTTCGCCCGAACCCGCGCAACCGGTTACGCAGCGCCTTGGGATCCACGCGCATCGCCGCGAGCGTTTGCGCAACTTCGTTCCAGTCCGGGCTTCCCCCCGCGTCGTTCGTCCAGCGCGTGCGCCGGGTGATGACGGAGTTGGACTTGTACATCGGGCAGAAATCGAACATGGGCGACAGGCGCACGGATCCGTCGACGTCTTTCAGGAGGGCCGTGTTTCGACCGTGATTGTCCTTGTTGCCAAGCGCGATGTTGAGCACGTCGCGCAGGACATACTCCTCGATGTCGGCCTGCGGATCGTCGCAAACCCTGGAGATCACCTCGCAGAACGTCTCGTGCTTCGCATCGGCGCCAATCGCAGCGATTCCGGCGGCGGCATACAGGCTCTCCATGCCGAGCCTGAACACCGCCTGGCCGGCCAAGCGTCGATCGAACCGGGGGATGAGGAGCGTGTTGGTCGCGAACTCAATGGGCGCGCCCACCCGCAGGCCGAGCTCACGCGCCACTTCGAGGTACGGCGCTTCGTTTTCCACGATCAAGCGGTCATCGGCATCGCGGCCGCGGTCGAATTTGACGATGTAGTGCCCGAGGACCCGCGCGTCGTCGACCGCGCCATCGGCATGCCACCGGCCGTTGCGATCTTCGACGATCAGCATCTTGGGTGATTCGCCGCTCACGCCGGATTCGCCGGCGACGATCATGCCGTAACTTTCCGCGTACTCGAGGAACCTCTCATCGCGCTGCATTACCTGCGCCTTGGTGAATCCGGCATGACCCTTGATCCCCGCCAGCGCGGCGAGCATCCCAGCGGCCGCTTGGGCGACCCGGACGTTGCCGATCGGATTGCCGGCGCCCGTAAGGAGCACCTCGACGTCACGATGGGGCCCGTCGCCCGCCGGCGCGATGCCCAGACCCGCGAGAAGCTTCTGCCGCCCGTAGCCAGTGGGCATCAGATCCAGGAGGAACGCCGGCCAGCCCGCGCGCCAATGCTCGATGCCGACCGGATACCGGCACGACAGGGCGCGCGCGTCGGCCGCCTCGTAATGCGCGAGCGCATACGCTCCGCTATAACTAAGCACGCCTTGGCCTTGGTGCCCGTGGGCGACTGTTTGCTCTGCGATGAGAAACGATGCCGCCGGATGCCACGCACCAGCCACATAGATCTCAAGGTCGATATTCATGTCTATATAATAGCATATTTATATATGCTTTTAGGTATATTTACTACCTTTTAATTCATTATTAGGATCCTCTGGTTACCAGGCCATGGCATAGGCTTCGCGGCGCGGGTCGGCGCCGGCGTGCAGCAGGCCAGTGTTCGCATCGCGCAGGATCGCGCACACCGAGCCCATGCTCCAGGACTTGGCCTGCCACATTTCGATGTCGTAGCCCATTTTCTCCAGCGCCGCGACGTCGGCCTCGGAAAAACGATTCTCCACGCACAGGCGGCCGGGAAGGTAGGCGTGCGGCGAAAAGGAGTTGGGAAAGTTGAAGGTGCCAACGCGAGGCGCCTCGATGGCCTGCTGCATCTGCAGGCCGAACACGTTGGCGTTCAGGAACACCTGCAGCATCGACTGGACCTGGATGTCGCCGCCCGGCGAACCCCAGGCCATGTGGAAGTTGCCGTCCTTCAGCGCAAGCGCGGGGGAGGGCGTGAGCCGCGGCCGCTTGCCCGGCGCGACGGAGCATGGATGCGTCTCGAGGAACCGGCTCTGCATGCCGCGCGTCGAGATGTTGATGCCCAGGCCGTCGATCATCGGCGTGTCGTACATCGTGTCCGATGGGGTGGCCGACCAGACGTTGCCGTGTGAATCGGCAACGCAGGAATAGATCGTGTCGGGCGCCGGTGGCGCCTTGCCTTTTCCGGGCATGAGCGACGCGAGGCTCGGGCGCGGCAGACCCGCGATTTCGCCGGCATCGGGCATGCGTCCCGAAGCTCGTTCGGGATCGATGCGGGCACGCTGCGTGGCGGCGTACTCGGCCGAAAGGAGCTGCGCAGTCGGGACTTTCATGAATTTCGGGTCGCCCACGTAGGCTTCGCGGTCCGAGAAGGAGAGATCCAACGCCTGCGCGAGCACGTGCAGGTACCTGGGCGTGTTGTGCCCGAGCGCGACGAGGTCGATGCCTTCGAGCGCCTTGAGCGTCTGGAGCAGCACGACGCCCTGGCACCAGACGTCGCATGCATGGACCTCGATGCCGTTCCAGGTCGTCGAGATGCTTTTCTCGACCGGCACTTCGAAGCCGGCGAGATCCTCGCGCGTGAGGAAGCCGCGATGCTTCTTGTGGAAAGCGGCGATTTCCTCCGCGATCGCCCCTTTGTAGAAACAGTCATGCACCGCCCGCAGCTTGGCCTTGCGATCGCCGGAGGCCTGCCGCTCGGCCTCGATCATGCGTCCGATAGTGCGCGCGAGGTTCGCCTGCCTGAACCGACTGCCCACCTGAGGCGTCTGGCCGCCCGCGCGGAAGATGGATTTGTTCTCGGCATACCGGTCGATGCCCGCGGCATGCAGCTCGATGCTGTCGCGCAGGATCGGATACATGTAATAGCCATCCCGCGCGAGCTGCATGGCGGGAGTGGCGGCCTGTTCGTAAGTAATCGTGCCGAAGCGGCGCAGCGCCTCGACGTGGGTCGCGGGCGCCGCGGGAACGATCTGGCGCAGGATGCCTTCGGGCACCGCATCGCCGCCCTCCGCCTTCAGGCGACCGAGGTCGGTCGACGCCGGCCAATAGCCGAGGCCTTCGAGGCTGACAACGCGGTTTTCTTCCTTCAGGTAAATGAGCGTTGGCAGCACGCCGGCGAACGACACCACGTCCGGCTGCAGGACCGTGAGCGCGATGGCCGCGGTGACGCCCGCATCGATTGCATTGCCGCCCGCATCGAGTGCGCGCATGGCGGCCGCCGTTGCCAGGTAGTGGCCGCACGAGGCCGCGTAGTGGCTGCCGGCAATCGTCGGGCGCCATGCGACGGTCGAGGCTTCCTTTTTCGTGACCTGCTTCATTGCATCTTGACGCCGGCCTGCTTCACGATCTTGGCGAACCGGGCCAGCTCCGACTGCGCATAGGCCTCGAACTGCGCGGGCGAAACGCCGTCCACCGGGTCGGCGCCGAGGTCCACCAGCCGGTCGCGCACGTCCTTCTTCTGCATGGTCGCGGCGAGGGCGGCCGAAAGCTTGTTGATGACCTCACGCGGCAACCCGGGCGGGCCCCAGACGCCGTACCAGTTGCTGTGATCGAACCCCGGCAGGCCCGACTCGGCCATGGAAGGGATGTCGGGCGCGGCGCCGGTGCGCTTTGCGGTCGTTACGGCCAGCGCGCGCAGCTTCCCGCTTTTGACGAACGGCATGGCCGACGGCGTCGAATCGAACATCATCTGCACCTGCCCGCCCATCACGTCGGTGAGCGCGGGCGTGCTGCCTTTGTAAGGGATGTGCTGCATCTGGACCCCCGCGTACAGCTTGAATTGCTCGCCCGCGAGTTGCGAAGAGGATCCGCTGCTTGAGGAGGCGAAATTCAGCTTGCCGGGGTTCGCCTTGGCGTAGGCGATCAGGTCCTGCACGTTGCGTACGGGGAGCGCGTTGTTGACCACGAGAAACAGCGGCACGCTGACCAGCAGCGTGATGTGCGTGAAATCCTTGATCGCGTCATAGGCCATCTTCGGAACAAGACTTGGCAGGATCACATGGATCGAGGGATTCACCAGCAGCGTGTAGCCGTCCGGCGGCGCCTTGGCCACGAGCTCCGCACCGATCATGCCGCTGGCGCCGGCGCGATTCTCGACCACCACCGGCTGGCCGAGCGATTCGGTCAGGCGGTTGGCGACGACGCGCACGATGACATCCGTCGGGCCGCCGGGCGGGTAGGGCACGATGACCCGCACGGGCCGGTTGGGATAGTCCTGCGCCAGCGCGGGCGTCGGGAAAGACGCCACAAAAACCGCGGCGAGCACCGCGGCAAGCACTGCGGGGACCAGCCTGGAAATCCTGCGTGGCATTTTCATCTCCTTGAATTAAGCCTTGATGCGCTCGCTGCCGGGATCATAAAACGGTTTCAGCGACGGCTTCGCCTTGAAACGCGTGGACGCGATTTCTATTTCGTATGCGCCCGACAGGAGAAACCCGGGAGTGACCGGTGCATCGCCACGCACGTAACCCATGCACAGCGACCGGCCCAGCGTATGGCTGTAAGCGCCTGAAGTCACGCGCCCGACGAGCGTTCCATCGCGCCAGATCGGCTCGTTGTGATAGACAAGCGGTTCGGCGTCTTCGAGAGCGAACAGGACCAGCCGGCGGCGCGGGCCTTCGCCCTTCTGGCGCTCGAGCGCGGCGCGGCCGATGAAGTCCGCATTCTTGCCGAAGGCGACCGCGAAGCCGAGGCCGGCCTCGAGGGGCGTGTCCTCGTCCGCGATGTCGTGGCCCCAGTGGCGGTAGCCTTTTTCCATGCGCAGCGAATTCATGGCGTGGTAGCCGGCGAGGGCCAGCCCGATTTCCTGTCCTGCGCCGGCCAGCGTCTCGTAGACGCCCGCGGCAAACTCCGTGGGCACATACAGCTCCCAGCCGAGTTCGCCCACATACGTGATACGCGAGGCGCGGACCTTGGCATACCCGAGGTCGATTTCGCGCGAGGTGCCGAAGGGGAACGCGCCGTTCGAAAGGTCCGTATCGGTCAACGACGAGAGCAGTTCACGCGAGCGCGGTCCCATGAGGCCGAGCACCGCGGAGCCCGAGGTCACATCGGTCGCGACTGCGCGCGCTTCTTCCGGGATGTTGTTCGCCAGCCACTGGAAATCGCGCCCCTGTGTCGCCGCTGCGGTGACGATCAGGTAGCGATCGGCGTCCAGCCGCGTAACGGTAAGGTCGGCCTCGATGCCGCCGCGCTCGTTCAGCCATTGCGTGTAGACGATGCGTCCCGGGGGCACGGCGACATCATTCGCGCAAATGCGGTTGAGCACGGATTCGGCGTCCTTTCCCTGCAGCATGAATTTGCCGAACGAACTCTGGTCGAAGAGCGCGATCCCTTCGCGGGTGGCGCGATGCTCCGCGGCGCTGTAGTCGAACCAGTTCTGCCGGCCATACGAATACTCGTACTTCGGTTCGACTCCGGGCGGGGCGTACCAGTTGGCGCGCTCCCATCCCGCGACCTCGCCGAAGCAGGCATTGCGTTCGGCCAGGTGGCGGTGCAGGGGCGAGCGCCGCACGCCGCGCGCGGATTCGTACTGGCGGTACGGCCAGTGCATGTCGTAGAGCAAGCCGAGCGCTTCCTTGGTGCGGTCATGCAGGTACGCCGGGTTGCCCTGGAAAGGCATGAAGCGGCGAACATCCACATCCCAGAGGTCCATCGGCGCATGGCCGCGCACGATCCATTCGGCCACGGCCTTGCCCGCGCCGCCCGAGGACTGGATGCCCACCGAGTTGAAGCCGGCCGCAACGAAGAAGTTGGCGCACTCGGGGGCTTCGCCGAGGATGTAGCGGTTGTCGGGCGTGAAGCTTTCCGGGCCGTTGAAGAAGAGCTTGATGCCGGTATCGCGCAGCGCGGGGACTCGCTGCGTCGCAAGTTCGAGATAGGGCAGGACATGGTCCCAGTCTTCGGCCAGCTGGATATAGCCGTCCGAATCGGGAATGCCCCCCATGCCCCACGGCTTGCCATGCGGCTCGAAGAACCCGAGCAGCAACTTGCCCGCGTCTTCCTTGAAATAGGTGCAGATGTCGGTCGAGCGCAGCACGGGGAGGTCGCGCGGCAGTCCGGCAATCGCCTCGGTCACGAGATAGAAGTGCTCGGCGGCATGCAGCGGCACGTTCACGCCCGCCATGCGTCCGACCTGCCGGCCCCACAGGCCCGCGCAGTCGACGACGTATTCGGCTTCGATCTCGCCTCGCGCCGTCGTTACACCGGACACCCGTCCGGCCTTGGTCGAGATGCCGGTGACGTCGATGTTTTCGAAGATCCGCACGCCGCCGCTCTTTGCGCCCTTGGCAAGTGCGAGCGTGGTGTCGACCGGACTGGTCTGCCCGTCGCGCGGCAGGAACACCGCGCCGACGATGCCTTCGGGACTCATCATCGGCCAGCGCTTCACGGCCTGGGCCACGCTGATCTCCTCGACTTCCAATCCGCAGCAGCGCGCCATCGATGCGCCGCGCCGCAGTTCTTCCATCCGCGCAGGATTGGTGGCCAGCGAGATCGAGCCGTTCTGCCTGAAACCGGTTTCCTGGCCGGTCTCGGCCGCAAGCGTCTGGAAGAGGTCGGTGCTGTACTTGGCGAGCTGCGTGAGGTTGTAGGTCGAGCGCAACTGGCCGACGAGACCCGCCGCGTGCCAGGTCGTGCCGCTCGTCAGAGCGTTGCGCTCGAGCAGCACCACATCTTTCCACCCCAGCTTCGCCAGGTGATAGGCGACGCTGCAGCCGACGATCCCGCCGCCGACGATGACTACCCGGGCCCGTGCTGGAAGCTCACTCATGGAGTGAAAACAGGATACCGGAGAGCTTCGGGGAGCGCCGCTCGTTGCGAACCGCTCGATGGAGTCGTTTCGCTATGCAATGTATGCTGCGCGAAACTCGAGGAGGACGAACACAGTGGGCGAAAAACTGCACGACAACGCAATCGTCGTCGATGGCCTGATCATCGCGAATTTCACGCGCGAAGTCTTCGCGGACATGCGCAAGGGTGGCCTGACCGCGGCCAACTGCACCTGCTCAGTGTGGGAGAACTTCCGCGGCAGCATGGACAATGTTGCGCGCTGGAAGAAGCACTTCAACGACAACGCCGACCTCATCACCCAGGTGTTCACCACGGCCGACATCCAACGCGCGAAGAAGGAAGGCAAGACCGGCATCATCCTCGGCTGGCAGAACCTCTCGGGCATCGAGGACCAGCTCGGCTTCCTGCAGCTGTTCAAGGAGCTCGGGGTTGGGGTCATGCAGATCGCCTACAACACGCAGAACCTCGTCGGCTGCGGCTGCTACGAGAAAAAAGACAGCGGCCTCACCGAGTTCGGGCACGAGGTGATTAGCGAAATGAATCGCGTCGGCATCCTCTGCGACCTCTCGCACGTCGGCGCGAAGACCAGCGAGGACGTGATCCTCGCCTCCAAAAAGCCGGTGGCCTACACGCACTGCCTGCCCGCCGGTTTGAAGGAGCATCCACGCAACAAGAGCGATGCGCAGCTCAAGTTCATCGCCGACAAGGGCGGTTTCGTGGGCGTGACCATGTTCCCGCCTTTCCTCAAGCGCGGACCGAAGTCGACCGTCGATGACTACGTCGAGGCGATCGAGTACGTGATCGGCATCGCGGGCGAGGACCAGGTCGGCATCGGCACCGACTTTACGCAGGGCTACGGGCAGGAATTCTTCGACTGGATCACGCACGACAAGGGCTATGCGAGAAAGCTCACCGACTTCGGCGAGGTGATCAACCCGGAAGGGATCCGCACCATCGGCGAATTCCCCAACCTGACCGCGACGATGGAAAAACGCGGCTGGAAAGAAGCGCGCATCCGCAAGATCATCGGCGAGAACTGGGTGCGCGTCCTCAAAGACGTCTGGGGCGCCTGATCGCCATGGCCAAGCCCGCGCTGGACATCCAGGTCGACGAGGACACCGGCGAGTGGCGCGTCGACGGCATGCCGATGATCCTCGTGCCCCGCCATTTCCTGGTGAACAACCATGTGGCCTCCGAGAAGGCGATGGGCGTGGAGGCCTACGCGAAGCACCTGCACGAGGCCGGCTACAAATCGGCATGGCAATGGTGCGAGAAGGAATCCGCGCGCCATGGACTCCTGGGCCTCGACGTCTTCCACCACTACCTGAAGCGGCTCTCGCAGCGCGGCTGGGCGCAATTCAAGGTGGAGTCCGTGGACGAAGCGACCGGCAACGCGCGCATCCACGTGAGCCATTCGGTCTTCGTGTCCGAGTACGGCAAGGAGGCCGGACGCAAGGTGTGCTACATGTTCCTCGGCTGGCTGGTCGGGTCGCTGGAGTATGTCGGCCATGTGACCGGCCGGAACTACAAGCTGCAGGCTGTGGAAGTCGCCTGCGGCTCGGACGGCGCGCACGACGGCTGCGTGCTCGAAGTTGCGCCGGCCCAATGATGCGATGAAAAATTCAGAGACGTCCCAATCGGTCCTGCGAACCTTTCTCTTTGCGCCCGGCAACCATCCGCGCAGGGTGGAGAAAGCGCTCATGCCCGGCGCAGACGCGGTGATCCTCGATCTGGAAGACGCGGTGGCAATCGGCGAAAAGGCAGCGACGCGAAGAGCCGTAGTCGAAGCGCTTTCGAAGCCGCGCGCCGCAAATGCCCCGAAGGGCTACATCCGCGTCAATGCCATCGGCACGCAGTGGTGTCTTGGCGACCTGCTCGAGGTTGTCCGCCCCGGCGTGGACGGCATCGTGCTGCCGAAAGTCGAGTCGGCCGCGGACTTGCGCACCATCGACTGGCTGATCACCAATCTCGAGCGCGAACGCGGGCTCCCACCCGGCGGCATCGATCTCATGCCGATCATCGAGACGGCCGCGGGGTTCTCGCGGCTGGACCGAATCTTCGGCGCCCGCTCGCTCAAGGACTATGGCGGTCCATGGCGAGTCAAGCGCATGGCCTTTGGGGCCGCGGATTTCACGCACGATGTCGGCATGACCTGGACGCCAGGAGAGGACGAGCTCTCGTCACTGCGGGTCAACCTCATCGTCGCCTCGCGCGCCGCGGGCATCGAGCCGCCGATCGATACGGTATGGGTGCACTTGAAAGATGCAGATGGTTTGCGCACTTCCGTGGTGCGCAGCAAGCAATTGGGTTTTCAGGGGCGCCTCTGCATCCATCCCGACCAGGTCACGGTCGTGAACGAGATCTTTACGCCGACCCAGACCGAGGCGGAACGCTCGCAGAAGATCGTCGATGCCTTCAAGGCCGCGGAATCCTCGGGTTTGGCGGCGATCCAGGTCGACGGCGCTTTCGTGGACTACCCGGTTTACCACCGCGCCGAGCGCATCCTTGCGACGCTGGCGGCGATTCGCGCGAAGCAGATGCTTTGATGAAAAATCTGTCCGTTAAGCCGGAGATCGTCGTGCCAGAAACATTGCCCATCCCGAAAGCGCTTGCGCAACGCCTGAACCGGCATGCCGAACGCCTCGGGAAGACGCCCCGGAGCATCGCTGTCGAGGCTATCGAAAAGGCCCTCGACTACGACGCTTGGCTGTTGAAGGAACTCGATCGCGCCGATGCCGAAATCGAGCGTGGTGAACTGGTCGCGGGCAGAGTCGTCAAAGCCCGGGCGAGAGCCATCCTGAAAAAGCATGGCGGCGCGCAAGCCGCATAAATGGACGCTCGTCGCCGAGCGTCAGTTCCTCAAAAAACTCGATTGGATCGCCAGGGCAAATCCTGTTGCCGCCCCCCGGCTCATCGCCCGGTTCCTGCGACAAGAGCAGGACGATGCGTTCACGCGTTAGATGCAGCGAGCGGCGCGACGCGGATAAATACTGCCATTTTCGCGACTTCATCCGCGCCAGGCTTGGCATTCCGGACGAAATGCTGCCATTGGCCAGGTCCGCTACTCGTCGATGAACCTCGGCCACTCGTCATCGCGCCTGCTGGAGATCAACCGGGACTGGTGAAAGAGGCCGGTATTCCGCTCGAATAACCCGCGCCCGCGAAAAGTCGCTGCTACCTGGTGGCCTGCACGCGTCCGATCCGTCCCGCCACCGCGCGTACCTGGCGCGGGCTCGCCAGCCACATCGCAATCGCGGAAAAAATGCAGCAGCCGAGCGCAACGCTGAACGCCGCCACATAGTTTCCGGTGGCGTCGTAGAGCGCGCCCGTGGCCCACGGCCCCAGCGCTCCTCCGAGCATCGACATCCCGGACAGGGTTCCGAAGATGGCGCCGTATTGCCGGCCCTGGAAGATCTCGGCGGGGATGGCGCCGAAGACCGACGTCAGCCCGTAGCCGAGCAGCCCTTGCGAAATGACCATGAACCAGAGCAGCGCCGGATTCGGCGCAACGTACATCAGCAGCAGTGCCGTGTAGCTCAGCGCAAAGCCGGCGCAACCCACGGTCCAGACCCACTCGCGCCCGATGCGATCGGAAATGTGTCCGAGCGCGATCTGGCCGGGGATCGCAATGAAGCTCACAAATCCAAGAGCCCAGGCGGCGTGCGAAGCCGTGAATCCGGCATCGACCAGGTACCGCGTCTGGTGCACCTGCACCGAATACCACGCGAACATGCCGGACGCGTACGCGGCCGCGATCCACCAGAAACGCGCTGTCCGGCCGGCGCGCGCGAGTGTCCAGTCGATTGCGACCCAGGCCTTGTCGACGACGTTGTCGGGCGCGCGGCTGCCATGCGCGGTGTTCGCGGTCGGATCGCCATCCGGCCCCGTGCCGACATCCTCGGGCCGCCGCTTGACCAGCAAGTTGAGTGGTACGAGCAGCACCAGCACCAGCACACCCATCGCGATGCTCGCGGCCCGCCAGCCGGCACGGTCGATAACGGCCTGGAGTACCGGCAGCAGCACGATGGAGCCGATGCCGACACCGGAGAACGCGATGCTCATCGCCAGTCCGCGCCGGCGCACGAACCAGTTCGGCAGGAACAGCGATTGCCCGGTATACCCAAGGCACATGCTGCCCGCGCCGACCATCACGCCGAGCCCGAGATAGAGCTGCCACGGATGGGTGACGTTCGCGCCCAGCAGCATGCCGGCGCCGGTCAGGCCTACTCCAAGCTGGATCGTGACACGCGGACCGTAGCGGTCCATCAAGCGGCCCAGCAGCGGACCGAGGAAAGCCGCTACCAGGAATCCGAACGAGAACGCGCCCGCCGTGACGCCGCGCTCCCATCCGAATTCGTCGAGGATCGGCGGAAAGAACAGTGAGAACGCGGTGCGGGCGTTGACGCCGACACCCATTGTGACGAAGGCCACCGCGACGATGAGCCAGCCGTAGAAGAACGGCGGCCGGCGCGCGATCATGCTAGCGCATCAGCTCGAACGGCCCGCCTTTTTCGATCGCGCGCTTGTACGAGGGCATCGCGTGGATGCGCTCGAGGAAATTCATGAGCTTGGGGCGCGTCCTGTCGAGGCCGCCGCGCGCATTTGCCGCTTCCACCGGGAAACTCATCTGGATGTCGGCCGCGGTGAATTCGCCGCCGGCGAACCACGTCGTCTTCTGCAATTCGCTTTCCATATAGTCGAGCTGCGCCTTGATGTTCGGCTCGATGAAGCCGGCCTTGACTTTGCTTGCGATGCCCTTGGCGACCGGCTTGATGAAAAAAGGCATCGGCGCGGTTTCGAGACGCCCGAAGATCAGTTTCATCACCAGCGGCAGCATGGCCGAGCCTTCGGCGAAGTGCAGCCAGTAGGTGTAGCGCAGTTTTTCGGGCGTGCCCGCGGGCGGCACCAGGCGCCCTTTGCCGTAGCGCTCGACGACATACTCGATGATCGCGCCAGACTCGGCAATCGTGAGATCGCCATCCGTGATGACCGGCGACTTGCCCAGCGGGTGCACGGCTTTCAGTTCCGGCGGGGCGAGCATCGTGGCCGGGTCGCGCTGGTAGCGCTTGATCTCGTATTCGGCGCCGAGCTCCTCGAGCAGCCAGAGCACGCGCTGCGAACGGGAGTTGTTGAGGTGGTGGACGACGATCATCGAGCGGCTCCTTTGCGGCTTCGGGCAGTGATAGACTTGGAATCAGATTATCTGATAAAGGCGTGGACAATGCGCGACAAAACGATTTCGGCGACCGAGGCGGCCCGCAGCTTCTCCGAAGTGCTCAACCAGGTTCAGTACCGCGACACTTCGTTTTCGATCGAACGCGGCAAAAAAATCGTTGCGCGGCTGGTCCCGGCGGCGTTGCCCGAGGGACTTGCGCTTGCGGAGCTGAACCACCTGGTCGCCAATCTGCCCCCTCTCGCCCCGGCCGAAGCGAGCCGGTGGAGGTCAGAGATCGAGACGATCAGAAAACCCAGGCGGCCGCAGATGCGCAAATGGGACTGATCCTCGACACCGACATTCTGATCCGGGCTGAGAAGGCGGGCACAACGGATTTCACTCGCTGGGCCGGTCACGGCGACGCTTACATCAGTGCGATTACCTGCTCCGAACTGCTGGTTGGCGTGCATCGAGCCAACACGCCGGCGCGTCGCGCCCGGCGTTCGGCTTACGTCGAGTCTTTGCTCGCGGGCCTGCCCGTGCTCGCATTCGACGCGATAGTCGCGCGCACGCATGCGAGACTGCTCGGTGCGCTCGCGCGCAACGTCACGGTCGGCGCGCATGACCTGATCATCGGAGCGACTGCGCTCGCGCACGGATTCGCGTTGCTGACCGCCAATGTCGCCGATTTCGCCCGCATGCCCGGGGTCGTTGTCGTCGCGTTCGAATAGGAGAACCTGCAACATGCCACGCAACGATGAACCCGTCCGCTACATGGAGCGGACACGCGACTACTACCGCGCGATCGGCTACGACAAGGACTATGTCTGGGCCACTTACGCCGACGTGCCCTTTTCAAGACTGAACAAGCCATTGCGCGATGCACGCATCGGCCTCGTGACCACCGCGCATCCGCCGGACAAGTCCAACCACGACGCGAAGGGCATTCGTCATGTCTGGTCGGGCTGCATCGATCCGCTCCCGGTCCTGAACACCGACAACCTCGCGTGGGACAGGGAATCGACGCATACCGAGGATCGCGAGACCTTCATGCCGATCGAGGCGCTCACCGCAATGAAGAACGCCGGCATCATCGGCGGGATTACGGAGCGCTTCCATGGCGCGCCCACCGGATACAGCCAGCGCAAGACGATCGAAGTCGACGCGCCCGAAATCCTCAAGCGCCTGCGCGAGGATGGCGCCGAAGCGGTCCTGCTCACTGCGCTTTGACCAGTCTGTCACCAGACCGTGAGTCTGGTTTCCCGGCACCTCGAGGCCAATGGGCTGCCCACCGTCATGGTCGGTTCCGCGCGCGACGTGGTGGAGCATTGCGGGGTGCCGCGGTTCCTGTTCAACGATTTCCCGCTCGGCAATCCGTGCGGCCATCCGTGGCGGGCGGACATGCAGCGCGAAGTCGTTGAGACCGCTCTCGGTTTGCTGGAGACTGCAACGGGGCCGCGCACCACCGTGGTTTCGCGCTTCGCATGGAAGGACGATCCAGAGTGGCGCGAGCGGTACGGCCGCGTCGATTCAGCCGAGCGCGAGCGGCTCATCGCGGTTGGCGAATTACGGCGCAAGAGACAGCAGGAACTGAAGCATGGAAAAGGGTGATGGCAGCATTTCACCTTGTACCCTAGGCAGGATGCGGGGTTGATTCTAAAAATGGCAGCATTGACCGGGAGACGGGCATGAACGACATGGTGACGAACCTGAAGAAGGAAGGCGGCGGCTGGCTAGAGGCCGCACAGGCAATCCAGCCCGATACGGTGGCGCTGCGGCGCGCGATCCATGCGGAGCCGGAACTGGGGCTGCAGACTCCGAAGACGCTCGCCAAGGTGCAGGTCGCGCTGGCTGGATTGCCGCTCGAATGGAAGACCGGCACTTCGACCACCGGCGCGATTGCAATCCTCCGGGGTGCGAAACCCGGACGCACGGTGCTCTTGCGAGGCGACATGGACGCGCTGCCGATGCCCGAGGACACGGGCCTGCCCTTCAGGTCCAAGGTCGACAACACCATGCACGCCTGCGGTCACGACACGCATACCGCAATGCTCGTCTCGGCCGCGCGCATCCTGTGCGCGCGCCGTGAGTCGCTCGTGGGCACCGTGCTCTTCATGTTCCAGCCCGGCGAGGAGGGGTTTCACGGCGCGCGCTTCATGATTGACGACGGGCTTCTGGACAATCCCGCGCCGGACGCGGCCTTTGCGCTGCACATCATGCCAAACGCGCCGGCCGGCAGCTTCGGCGCCAAGGCAGGGCCGATGATGGCCTCCGCAGACAAGCTGATCGTGAAAGTGCTCGGCAAGGGCGGGCATGCCTCGATGCCGCACCATGCGATCGACCCGGTGCCGGTCGCCTGCGAGATCGTGACGGCGCTGCAGACCTTCATCACGCGGCGCGTCGACATCTTCGACCCGGCCGTGATCACCGTAGCCAAGATCGACAGCGGCTCGACGAACAACGTGATCCCGGAATCGGCCAACCTGCTGGGCACGATACGGACGCTCTCCGAAGAGACGCGCGACCTGGTGCATGCCGGGATCAAGCGCGTGGCGACAAACGTTGCCCAGGCGCACGAGTGCGAAGCCGAAGTGGAAATCGTGCGCGGCTTTCCGGTCACCGTGTGCGACGCGAAAGCGGTCGGTGTCGCGCAGAATGCGATCGGCGATCTCTTCGGCGCCCAGGCCTGGCAGACGATGACCTCGCCAGTCATGGGCGCGGAGGACTTCTCCTACGTGCTGCAGCGCGTGCCGGGCGTGATGGTGTTCCTCGGCGTGTGCCCGGAGGGCCAGCTATGGAAGAGCGCCTGCCCCTGCCACTCGAACAAGATGGTGCTGAACGAATCGATGCTGGCGCGCGGGGTGGCGGCGCATTGTGCGATCGCGGAGCGGTTTCTCACGCGCGGGTTCGACTAAGCGTGCGCTCCCGAAACGCCATTCGTGTCAAATCAGCTCGTCTGCCCGGATCAACAGGGATCTCGGAACATTGAGATTGAGCGCCTTGGCCGCCTGTTGGTTAATCAGCAACTCGAATTTCGAAGGGGACGATTATGTCAACTGAAATCGCTGAAATTGAGGCTAAAATTCGATCGCTGAAGCCCGAAGACAAGGCCGAATTAATCCGCGCCCTGATAGCGGAGCTGGATGGACCGGCAGACAATGACGTCGATGGCGCCTGGCTGAAGGAAGCACAGAGACGATATCAGGAAGTAGTCGAAGGAAAAGTCCAGCCTGTTTCAGGCGAACGTGTTTTTGCGAATCTTCGCGCGCGTCTTAAGCGATGAAGCTGGAGTTCCACCCGGAAGCGGAGATGGAAACCCCTGAGGAGCTCGGAGGCGAAGAGTGATGAAACCCGATCCGATCGTAGACGCGGTTCGAAAAATTCGCGAAGCGCACGCTGCGAAGTTCGGCTACGACCTCGCGGCGATCTGCTCAGACTTGAGGAGCCGTGAGAAAGAAGCGAATTACCGCCTTGTTCGTCGCGCGCCGAAGCTGCGATTGAAAAAGACAGGAAGCTGAGGGACGAGCCACCGCACTCCGGCCTGGCACCGCCGGAACCGTCGAGTAACTCCCTGACCCGAGCGCCAAACGCACGGTGTAAACGCAAGCGGCCGATCCAAGCTTATCGCGGTAGGGATTCCGGTTACCCGAGATCCACCGCACAGATCCGAGCGGGCGCAATTTGTCCGATCAGCCTCGCGCCTCCTCACTCGATCACCTCGTCAGCGCGGATCAGCAACTCCTGCGGAATAGTTAGTCCCAGAGCCTTGGCGGTTTTGCGGTTGATCTCGAATTTGAAAATGGTCGGTTGCTCGATGGGCAGATCGCCCGGCTTTGCACCCTTGAATATCTTGTCCACATAGGTTACCGCGTATCGCCAATTGGCGACATAACTTGTGCCATAGCTCATCAGACCGCCGGCCTCCACGTACGTTCGTTCCTGATAGATCGATGGCAAGCGGTTTCGTATCGCGAGGTCGGCAATCCGTTCCCGCTGTGATTGAAAAAAATTCTCACCCATAACGAGGACCGCATCAGCCCGTTCCCGCTTCATCGCGGCAAAGCCGCGTTCAATCTCTTCCGGACTGCGAGCTTCGATTCTTTGAACCTCTATGTCGAGCATCCGCGACGAAGCCTGAACTTGCTGGAAAACGGCGGCACTGGTCGAATTGTCGGGATTCAAGAGAACCGCAACGCGGGATAGCCTGGGAACCATGATCTTCAGCAACTCGAGATGCTTTGAGCTCACATCGATCCCGGCGAGTGACAAACCGGTGACGTTGCCACCGGGCCGGGCCAGGCTGGCCGCAAGGCCGCTTCCGACCGGGTCGTTCAAGTTGACAAAGACAATTGGAGTGGTGCGGGTCGCGCGCTGTATCACCAACACAACGGGTGTTGCGGTCGCAACAATGACATCCACCTTCATCTGGAGCAGCTCGGCTACCAGGCCAGGGACGCGTTCGTATTGCCCTTCCGTAAAGCGCGGCGCGGTGAGGAGATTCTTTCCTTCGATATAGCCCAGCTCGCGCATGCCCTGCGTAATCGCATCCACACCTGAATTCGACGGAGCTTGGTGCGCCTGGCTGCCAATAATTCCGACCCGCCAGACCTTCGCCGGCTGCTGGGCGATCGAAGGCAGCGGCGCCGTCAGTGCCCCTGCGCCGAATGCGAAAATGATTCTGCGACGAATGTTCATTCGATCACCCTGTCGGCACGCAGCAATACCGACTGCGGAATCTTGAGGCCGAGCGCCTTTGCCGCCTTGAGGTTGATGACCAACCCGAACGTTGTCGGTTGCTCGACGGGCAGGTCGCTGGGCTTCGCGCCCTTGAGGATCTTGTCGACGTAAGTCGCGGCGCGCCTGTACTGATCCGCATAGTTCACCCCGTAGATCATCAGGCCCCCCGCATTGGCATACTCTGGAACGGCATAGATCCCGGGAATCCGGCCTGCCGCCGCGCGGTCGACGATCATCTGCCGATGCCTCAAAAACAATGGCCCTTCCATAAAAAAGATGCCGTCTGGGCGTTCGCGCGAGAGCTTGCCGAACGCCGCCTCGATTTCCGGCTCGTTGGTGGCGCCCAGGGCGGTCATCTTGATGCCGAGCTGCTCCCCAGCGCGCAGGATTACTTCAAGAACTTCTGGTTTGTAACCGGACGCAGGGTCATGCAGCACGACTACGCGCGAGAGCGCGGGGATACTTTCCTTGAGCAACTGCACACGCTTTGCTCCGAGCTCGGCGGCGATTGATGACAGCCCCGTGGTGTGGCCGCCCGGCCGCGCAAAGCTCGCGATGAGCCCGCTGCCGATCGGATCGGGAGGGACCGCGAACACGATCGGGATGTCGCGCGTGGCGCGCTGTGCGGCGACCGCAGCTTGGGTCGCAGGCGCAAAGATCAGGTTCGGTTTTAGCGACACCAGTTCGGCGGCAAGCGAATCCAACCGCTCGATCTCGCCATTTGCATAGCGAACTTCAAGGATTGTATCGCGGCCCTCGACCCAGCCGAGGTCTTTGAGCGCGCCACGGAACGCGTCAGCCAAATGGCCCGATGAGCCAAGACTACCCGTAAAGAGAACCCCTATTCGCCGCGGAGTCTTCGACGTCTGCGCGAATAGCGCGAGCGGGGCTGCGAGTGCGCCCGCTCCAAGCGCGAAGACGATCCGGCGGCGGGAGATCATTCGATCACGCGGTCGGCGCAAGGCAAAAGGGGGCGGATCTCGAGGCAGAGCGCGAGCATCGCATTCCACCTCATCCCGGCCCCCCACGAGTGACTGTCCAAAACGGACAAATGCACTCTAGGCCGCCCGCATCAAGGGGGCAACTCCGTCTCTCGCGACATGATGCAATTGCACTATGCGCCCGGCGGCTGCGCTGGTCGCCCAGGGGCAAAGCCCGTAGGAGAATTCGGACGCCGGATGCCATACTGCTCGCCGAGCCATGGGAGATTTGCCGATGGTAGTGACGGGTATCGAGCCCGACAGAGGGATTCACTGATGACCAAGAGAGAACTTCAAAAGACCATCGACTGGATGGTGCAGCGGATCGTCAAGGAGTTTCACCCTGAACAGGTGATCCTTTTCGGCTCGCACGCGCGCGGCACGGCCGGACCGGACAGCGACGTGGATCTGCTGGTGGTAATGCCCGTCTCGGGATCCCGGCGGGAGAAGGCGGTCGAAATCGGTGTCGCGCTTCACGGTCTTGGCGTGGCGAAGGACATCGTGGTGACGACTCCCGAGGATTTCGAGTGGAGGAAGGAAATCCCCGGGACGATTGAACGCCCCGCCGCCCTCGAAGGGAAGGTTCTGTATGCCCGACCGTAGCGCGGCGACGACCGTCGTGCGCGAGTGGGTCACGAAGGCGGAGAGCGACTTGCGCGCTGCGGCCTTGCTGCTCGAGGCGCGCGCAAAGCTGCCGACCGATGCCGTGTGCTTCCACGCCCAGCAGTGCGCGGAGAAGTATATGAAGGCCCTGCTCGTCGTCCAAGGCACCGATGTCCCGAAGACGCACGACATTGAGAAACTGACCTTCCTCCTGCCTGCAACTCTTCGGCCGCGTCTGACCCCTGAGGAGCAGCGGCGGCTTACGGGGTATGCGGCAGCTGCGCGTTATCCCGGATGGGGTGAGATTCCTCTTGCCGAAGCCAGGCGAGCCGTTGCGATTGCCCGCCGCGTACGCAGGGAGATCCGCCGGGTGCTGCCGCGCGAGATCTTGCGACGAAGGAATCATTGATGGACCCTTGGTACAAAGTCGCGACCCCGCGACGACATCTACGACCTGATCGAACGCGCCGAGCTCGCCCCGCTTTACCCACTACCGTTTGCGCGGCTGTTTGACTTCGGCGACGCCCGTCGGGGAAAGATGATGTTGAACACGCGGCCACGGCTCAGGCGATAGGTCGAAAAGTCGTTTCGGTCGATGGTGATGATGCCGGTCACGCCAGTACGTTCCGCCAACAAAACCAGCGACGCGTCGGCCAGGTCGACCTCGCGGTCCGCATAGGTGCTCATGATCTTCGCGACTGCCTTCAGGTCGCCAGTGGCGATGTCAGCGACAACCAGCGCGCCACGTTCGACAAGTTCGAACAGGGCAAGCTTGCCCCGCAACCCGAGAAAGTGGCAGGCCTCGGTGACTACCGGCCAGGTCGAAAGCAAACGATGCGCGTTGCCCACCATCCATTGCACGGTAGCGCGATGATGCGGGTCGCGCTTGAGTAACAGTGCAACGAGCGGACCGGTGTCAGCGAGAATGCTTTGCACGCAATTTCTGCTTGATCAGGCGCTTTATATTGCCGCTCACGTCGGCAACGCCTTTGGGAAGCGGGCTTGTATCCGCCCCAAACAAGTCCGCCGCCAGTTCGGAAAAAGACGGCTGCTGGGATTGGTCGCGCTTGACGAATTCGTGCACGGCTTCGTGTATGACGGCCGACTTGGTGGTGCCGCGGCGTTTGCAAACACGCGCGAAAGCCGACTCGAGTTCGGGATCCAGGCGAACGGTAAGGGTCATGATGATTGATGATTCGACGTTTGTAATATCATATTACATCAACCCCGGCCCCAGCCGTCAATTCAAGCAGGGGACGGTGTCAGTGTCGCGAGTCAGCTCTTCCACACGAGCGGAAACCGCTCGCAATCCAGCCGGTCGCCATGCTTGAGCCCGGGGTTGGTGGTCGGGATCGCGACCTCGCCGCGCCGCACGCGATAGCGCGCATCGTCGCCGGTCCAGCGCGTGGAGAGCGCGCGACGGCGATGCGTTCCCGTATTGCCGGGCGCCCCGTGCACGATCATCGCCTGGAACGCGAGCACGTCGCCCGGCTGCATGCCGAAGGCGGCAATGCGATGCCTCGATCGCTCGGCCTCGATGTCGGGGAGCGTCGGCAACCCGGTGTCCGCATAGGAGCTGCCGTCCGAGAAATGCGCCGGGTTGTATTCCGGCCAGCGGTGGCTGCCGCACACGTACTCGACCGAAACGTCCTCCGGGACCGGATCCAGCGGCTGC
>Ga0163150_10003472_pt1 | contig 22161 bp, 14 predicted proteins | sample OliLakLV19P2IB_FD_148628 | JGI IMG/M metagenome (GOLD analysis project Ga0163150, IMG submission 148628) | Freshwater microbial mat bacterial communities from Lake Vanda, McMurdo Dry Valleys, Antarctica - Oligotrophic Lake LV.19.P2.IB | ecosystem: Environmental > Aquatic > Freshwater > Lake >...
CACCGGGGCCCCGCCGGTGGTCGCCGATCACCGCGGGGCCCCGGTGAACGCGCTCGGTTACCTGCGCGTCATGTTCACCGTGGACGACATCGACGACACGCTCGCCCGCCTCGCCAAGCGCGGCGCGGAGATCGTCGATCAGGTGGTTCAGTACCGGGAAATGTATCGGCTCTGCTACATCCGCGGGCCGGAAGGCATTCTCATCGGGCTCGCGGAGGAGATTGGGCGGTAGGGTTCCCGATAAGCACGAAGGGGCGTCGGCAGGAATGGAAAAAGGGGATGGCACCTCTGAATAACCAACCACAGAGAACACAGAGCACCCAGAACAGACCGGATTTGAGCAGGTTTTAGATTGCCATTCTCTGTGCCCTCGGTGTTCTCTGTGGTTGTTCAGAGGTGCTTGATGGCACTGGCAGTCCGCTGCCAGTGTTTGTGACGTGCAGCATTGGACTTCCCCACTCCCGGTGGGCGCGGCGAACCGACAGCATCATACTGTCCAAGGAGCGTCCCACGGTAAGGCGGAAGTTCAATCGCGAGTTCCGACATCGACGACACGCTCGCCCGCCTCGCCAAACGCGGCGCGGAGGTCGTCGATCAAGTGGTTCAGTACCAGGACATGTATCGGCTCTGCTACATCCGCGGGCCGAAGGCCCCGCTGCATCACAGCGACCGAGGCGCGCCGTACGCCGGCGATCACTACCGGCAACTGCTCGAGTCGCACGGCCTGACGATGAGCATGAGCGGCAAGGCGACTGCTGGGACAACGCGTGCATGGAGAGCTTCTGGGCCACGCTCAAGAACGAGCCGGTGCACCACGAGCATGACCCGACGCACGCACAGGCACGCTGGTGGTGAAGCGTCGCTCATAACGGCGCAAAAAACAACCCCGTATCCTTTAGGGACACGGGGTTGAAAAAGCCGGCAATGACCTACTTTCGCGCGGTTGCACTATCATCGGCGCGACGGGCTTAACTGCTGAGTTCGGGAAGGGATCAGGTGTGACCCCGTCGCTGTAGTCACCGGCAAAGGTCGCCGACCGTTTTCACGGCGGGCGACCACTTAATTACAAGTGGAGGTTGGGTTCCCGACTCTTTGCGGAGACGAATGTTACTTCGTGCCGGAGGAGTCGGGGATGTCGTATGCGTGGACTGATTGATTCTGATTGCGGAGGTTTAACTCAGACGATTCAAGCGAGACCGAGTTTGATACGAGCGCTTTGATGCTTCATCTACACGGGGACGATCGTTGGCAAGGTTGCATTCCGTGAGGAAGGCAACATTGCGTTATTGATTCGATCCGTGGTCGATGTGATCAAGCAATCGACCATTAGTACCGCTCACCTGAAGGTATTTCTACTCTTACAGCTGCGGCCTATCAACCTGGTGGTCTACCAGGGGTCTCTCGGTCTTGCGACCATGCAAGCCTTATCTCGAGGGGGGCTTCCCGCTTAGATGCTTTCAGCGGTTATCCCTGCCAGACGTAGCTACCCAGCGATGCACTTAGCAGTGCAACTGGCGCACCAGGGGTCTGTCCAACTTAATCCTCTCGTACTAAAGTTGACTCCTCTCAAATTTGCTCCGCCCACAGCAGATAGGGACCGACCTGGCTCACGCCGGTCTGAACCCAGCTCGCGTACCACTTTAACGGGCGAACAGCCCGACCCTTGGGGCCGCCTTCAGTCCCAGGATGTGATGAGCCGACATCGAGGTGCCAAACCGCATCGCCGCTATGGACGCTCGGATGCGATCAGCCTGTTATCCCCGGGGTACCTTTTATCCGTTGAGCTACGACCCTTCCACACGGGATCGCAGGATCACTAGAACCTACTTTCGTAACTGCTCGACGAGTATGTCTTGCAGTAAAGCCGGCTTATGCTCTTGCACTCGCTGCGTGGTTTCCAACCACGCTGAGCCGACCATTGCACTCCTCCGTTACCTTTTCGGAGGAAGCCGCCCCAGCTAAACTGCCCAGCTAGCACGGTCCGTCGCCCGGATTCACGGAACGACGTTAGGTCACAACAGCATCAAGGGTGGTATTTCAACGTTGGCTCCATCCCGGCCTGAACCGGGACTTCAAAGCCTCCCACCTATCCTACGCATGATACAGTCGTGGCCAATACCAGCCTACAGTAAAGGTCCACGGGGTCTTTCCGTCTTGCTGCGGGTACACGGTATCTTCACCGCGTCTTCTATTTCACCGAGTTGGTTGTTGAGACAGTGCTCCAGTGATTACGCTATTCATGCGCGTCGGAACTTACCCGACAAGGAATTTCGCTACCTTAGGACCGTCATAGTTACGGCCGCCATTGACCGGTGCTTGGGTCGCCAGCTTCGCCTTGCGGCTAACCGACTTCCGTGACATTCCGGCATCGGGCAAGCGTCAGACAGTATACATCCTCTTGCGAGTTAGCACTGTCCTGTGTTTTTGATAAACAGTTCCCAGAGCCTTTTCTCTGCGCCCTTTCCCTTGCGGGAGTAGGGCCCCCTTATCGCGAACTTACGGGGTTAATTTGCCTAGTTCCTTAACAACCATTCTCTCGAGCGCCTGAGGTTATTCACCACGCCCACCTGTGTCAGTTTTGGTACGGACTCACGGCTTGTCCACAGACGCTATTTCTAGAGACCCCGCCATCCAGCATCATCATCTAAGAATTTAGCCTCCGCCGGTAAAGGCTTCGGCAACGGCCACGACTAATCGGCCGCCTGAACTTTGGGATCCGTCACGCTGCTTCAACCTTACCGTGAGGTGCAGGAATATTAACCTGCCATCCATCGACTACGCCTTTCGGCCTCGCCTTAGGTTCCGACTAACCCTGGGCGGATTTACCTTCCCCAGGAAACCTTGGGCTTTCGGCGACCAGGATTTTCACCTGGTTTATCGTTACTCAAGCCGGCATTTTCGCTTCCTGACGCTCGACGAAACGTTGTCCGTTTCGCTTCACAGCTGACAGGAACGCTCCTCTACCACTGATTACTCAGTCCACAGTCTCGGTTCAATGCTTATACCCAATCATTCTCGGCGCTAGGATCCTCGACCAGTGAGCTATTACGCACTCTTTAAATGGTGGCTGCTTCTAAGCCAACATCCTGGCTGTCACGGCATCCTAACTTCCTTCAAAACTAAGCACTGATTTGGGACCTTAACTGGTGGTCCGGGTTGTTTCCCTTTTGACGATGGACATTATCGCCCACCGACTTACTCCCGCAGTACGGTACGAAGTATTCGGAGTTTGATTGGGGCGAGTAGGCGGTTAACCCCTCGTCCCCATTCAGTAGCTCTACCCCTTCGTACTATTGTGCGAGGCTAGTCCAAAAACTATTTCGAGGAGAACAAGATAGCTCCCAGTTTGATTAGACTTTCACTCCTCCCCACAGCTCATTGCAGACCTTTTCAACGGTCACGCATTCGGGCCTCCAGGAGGTGTTACCCTCCCTTCACCCTGGCCATGGGTAGATCACAAGGTTTCGTGTCTAATCCCTGCGACTTAACGCCCTTTTAAGACTTGGTTTCCCTACGGATACGGCGGTGTACGCCTTAACCTTGCCACAGAGATTAACTCGCCGGCTCATTATGCAAAAGGCACGCCGTCACCGATCCGAAGATCGGCTCCGACCGCTTGTAAGCGCGCGGTTTCAGGTTCTTTTGACTGCCCTTATCGGGGTGCTTTTCAACTTTCAGTCGCCTTACTGCTTCGCTATCGGTCGTTAAGTAGTATTTAGCCTTGGAGGGTGGTCCCTCCTGTTTCATACGGGGTTTCACGAGCCCCGTATTACTCTGGGTACACCTAGCCATCCCTTTAGCCGCTTACAGGACTATCACCTTCTTTGGTCCAGCTTTCAGATCTGGTTCATCGGCCTCTGGGATGTACATGTTGGTGCCCGCAACCCCGGGATAAATCCCGGTTTGGGCTGTTCCGTCTTCGCTCGCCGCTACTGACGGAATCGAGTTTTCTTTATTTTCCTCTGGGTACTAAGATGTTTCAGTTCTCCAGGTTCGCTTCTACACCTTATGCATTCGGGTGCAGATATCCTTTCGGATGGGTTGCCCCATTCAGAAATCCTAAGATCACAGCTTGGTTACCAGCTCCCTTAGGCTTATCGCAGGTTCCCACGTCTTTCATCGCCTCTTAACGCCAAGTCATCCACCGCGCGCCCTTAGTAACTTGATCACACCGACCTCGGATCGAACCGTACTCAAAACATACATACAAGCTCGACCGTTGGCCCGTGCTTCCGCTGTCCACGATTGACAGACAGCAACCCACTACGAACACCTGGCCTCGAACAGCCAAGCCCCCGTAGTGAGCAAGCATCTCATTGCGCTCGCTTACGCTCGGTTATTTTCTCGCTTGAATGTTGCTCCACAAACAGAACAACACGCAGACGACAAAAACCCAACCTATCCACTTGTCAAAGAGCAAATCGCGATTGGAACCCGTCCCCGGAATCAATTCCGGAGCCGAACAAACTGTTCCAACTCGTGGTTCCCGCCCACTGCGGGTCATGCGTCCTTCACTCGAAGGCTGCGTGACTCGCCGTGGCAAACCGTCATTATCGCGGGATGACCACCCGTTGTCAAATCACCGGGTCGACTATTCGGTTTTTGGGGGTCGCCTGATCCTTCACACGATCGGTGACACGTTTTCGATCGGCGCTGGCGTGGGCTGCTGTCGTTCCTTGGAACCGCCCTGCCACATGGATCGAGCGGAGAAGTTTAGCGATCCCACCCGTGCTGTCAAGTCGCCTGATGGCACACCCTCCTCCATCTCTTCCGCGGAGGCTCCAATTCGACGGGAATTCGTTGGTTTTAAGCCGATTCGCGAAGCTATCGGGCTTCTCGGACGTGAACATCCTGTGGAAAAGAGGTCAACGGCCGTGGGCACCGATGGATGCTTGCTCAACCTGACTGACGCCCCCCCGCCGCCACGATTTCACCCGCATTTCGGCCGCTTTCGGTTCGCGCCCAACATCTGCGGGAGCGCGGCCGCCATGACCACGATGGCGATCACCAGCAAGACAAAAAGCCACGGCGTGCCCAGCAGCACGTGCGGCTTGGCAAGGGTCAGCGCGATCCACGTCGCCAGCACCGCGTATCGAGCGAAGATCAGCCGGCGACGCAGCGGCGCCATCGGCCCGGACGTTTCAAAGAGCGGTTCGAGAAGCATCAGGACGGCGGCGGTCAGCATCATGGCCGTGATCAGCCCGCGGTACCACGCTTCATGGATCGCACGTTCAATCAGAACCGCATCCTCATACGGCTTGAGGTAAGCCTGCCCTTCCGCTACGAACTGAGCCTGAAGTTCGTCCACGGCCTCCTTGGTGGCGCCGGTGGCGGCGAGGCGGTCGAGCAGGTCCTGGTGCTTCTGGCTGCGCTCGACTTCGTGGGTGCGGATGAACCGTTCGTACGCCCGCAGCGATTCACCGCCGCCGTAGTACCAGCGGTTGAAGGTCGGCTCGTCGAGGAACCGGCCTAGGATCCACGGGCTCAGCGCCAAGCCCACGATCAGGCCGAGGATGAGCAGGTACATGTCGCGGTGGTCGGGCGCCTCCAAGGCAGCGGGTAGGCGGACGGGGGGCGTCTCTTCTTGGGAGTCGATGGTCATTCGATGAGCGTAGCGGTGAGGGGCGCTAAACCGCAAGCGGCTTTGGTGGTGGTCGCGGGGAGGAAGCAAGGGGTGCGAAGCCGCGAGCGGCTTAGGGCGCGAGCGGCTTGTCAGCCGAACATCATGGGGGCGGCGGGTTCGCCGGACCAGATGCCCTGGCCCAGCGCCAGTTGGCGGACCTCCTCCAGGACATTCGCCATCACGCGGGCTTGAAGATCGATCTGGTCGAGTTCGTCGAACAGGACGCTGTCGCCGCCGTCGTCGATGAACCGGCTCTCAAACAACATGCGATGGATGATCGGCTCGAACTCGACAGCCGGCCGCCGGGGGTCTTCGGCGACGAGGTCGACGAGGGAGGCGATCATGGCCGGCGACACCGTGGGGGCGGCCGAGGTAACCCCCGCGATGGTTCGCGGCGCCGCGTTCGCCCATTCGCGTTGCCAAAGTGTTTTCGCTGTGCGCATGAGCTGGTCGTACGACATTGGCACCTCCGTGCTGGGAAGCCCCGACTTGTCAGTCAAAACACCCGCAAATCTCGACGGATCAGACCCAACGGATAACGCTGCCGCGGTCGGCTCGCGATTCACTCATGGCTACGAAAAAAAGAGCGGCTGCGAAGGACTCTCTACACGCCGGGCGGCGTCTCTCTCATCCTAATCCCATGCTTCGCACCGTCGGGTTTCAAGCTTAACAACCGTTCGTGGTGCGTCAATGGAAATGTGATGACCTAGCGTGAGAAACCGGCATTGGCGGAGACGGGGGTACGAGCGGTCCCTAGGGGATAAGCCGGTGCGGGAGGACAATGCGAGTGAACGCCTGATATGGATTCCGGAAGTTCCTGGCTGATCCCTCTGGCAGGCTCGGCTGCGCATGCCTTCGCTTGGGGATAGTAATCCATCGCGCGGAAGGCACTGGCAGCAGACTGCCAGTGGCATCAGGCGCGGGAACTTTCGAACTCGTATGAGACCTCACGGCACCACGAACGAATCGCGGTGGTCGGCGGGCGTCTCGGTGCCGCGGTAGGTTTGGACGTTGCCGGCGGCGTAGAAGTTGTCGCCGCCGTCCTTGAGCGTCGGCGTCTCGCGCCAGCGGACAGAGCCGTCGATGACGAGGGCGTTTTGTCCGGGCTGGGCGTGGCGGTTGCCGGGCGTGTCGAGGCCGCGGGCGCCGTCGAAAGACATGACGGTGTCGCCGTGGGCATCGGTGGTCGGCGTGAAGAGCGGGTTCTTGTCGGCGAGGACGACGAGCTCGGTGGCGCGGCCGACGTGGATCGGCTCGGGGGAATACTGGTTCTGGTAGCTGTAAGAGATCGCGCGGGCGTTGGGCCAGTCGAACGCGGAGACGGCGAGCTGCTGCGGGGCTTCGCCGTTGGTGGGGCAGTTAAGGTTGGCGATGGAGGTGTAATTCTCGCGGCGGAGCTTGTACAGGTGCGCGGAGTTGGACTCGACGGCACCGCTCTGCGAAGGCCGGCCAACGTTCCACCAGACGGAGCCGAGCGTGGTGGCGTAACGCGGGAGTAGTTGGCGGTTGTTGGACGCGTAATGGCCCATGCCCTCGGCGGTTTTCGACAGGTTGGTGGCGCAGGCGACGCGCAGGGCATCGGATCGGGTGCGGGCCATGATGGGCCAGAGCAGCGACACCGCAATCATCAACATCGCGGCGACGGAGATCAACTCGCGCCAGCGGAAGGCGATGGCGGGCACGGCGTCGCCGGCCGCTGGGCGATGGTCGTCGATGTGGGCGACGACCGCTTCGCGGCGGGTCTGTTTCTCGATGCGCGCCATCGTGCGGGAGACGAGGTCATCGGCGGGCGCGGTGGCGGGGAGAAGATCGATGATGTCGAGCCAGTGAGTTACGCGCCGGCCGCGATCGGTGTGGGCCGCACTGCGGGCGGCTTCCAGGTTGCCGGCAGACTTCGCCTCGAGCAGGGCGTCGAGCAAATCGAAATCGGTCTGACCGGCGGCGATGGGAACTTCAACATGCTTACGGACGGCCGCGACAGCGACTGCAATACGGGCCATTGTGCGAGCCACCAGATCATCGCTGGCGTCTTCGCAAGGCAACTCGCTGATCAGCCCCAACACCTGCGTCACCCGGCGGCCGCGCTCGGTCTGGGCGACTTGGCGGTAGCCGATGTCGTCGCCACGGCTGGCCGCCTCCAGCAACGAGTCGAGCGTCTCGGCATCCGACGGGCTTAGCTGCGCGGGCAACGGGTTGTCCCGGTTTGGTGTCATTGCTGTTAGTACGAAGCGGTTCGCTACGGGTTCGTTGCAGTTTCTGCGGCGGGAATAAAATCCGCAAAGGGGACGCGCAGCGAGGACGCTGCGGTTACAACAGGCACGCGCAGCGAGGACGCTGCGGTTACAACAAGGCACGCGCAGCGAGGACGCTGCGGCTCAAAACAGGCCCCATTATTCGACGCTTTCACCGTGCTGGTTTTTCCACATTTGGGCGAACGTCGCCACGGCCGCGTGCAGCCTGCTCTTCACGGTGCCCAGCGGGATGGCGAGCATGTCCGCGATCTCCTTGTACGGAAAGCGGTGGAAGTAGGCCATCAGCAATATCTCCCGCAGGTGATCGGGCATTGCCGCGGCGCAGGCCCGGACGCGTTCCTGTAATTCCTGCCGCTCGATCTGCTCCTGTGGCATCGGGAGGTCGGCCTGCATGAGGTCGAGGAACTCGCGCTCGTCGCCGCCCTCGCCGCCGACCTTGGCGGAGAGCGCCGCGGTCTGCCGCTGGTTGTTGCGGCGGAGAAAATCGCGGGCCTTGTTGGCGGCGATGGTGAACAACCAGGGCTTGAACCGGCGGGTCACATCGAAGGTGTCGATCGACTGATGCACCTGAAGGAACGCTTCCTGGAAGATGTCCTCGGCCGAGGCGCGGTTGCCGACGAAGCGCACGAGAAAATGGAACAGCTCGTGACGGTATCGCGTGACCAGCGCTTCGAAGGCGTCGCCCCGGCCCTGTCGAAAACGATCGACAAGCTCTTCGTCGCTGGAGCCGGAGGTGGAGGTGGGGTCGGTCAAGCGCGGGGTTCGGGTTCGGGGTTCGGGAGTCGGGAGTCGGGAGTCGGGAGTCGGGAGTCGGGTTGCCGACGTTGAAGGAATCTACAAGACGAGTGATGGTGATCAGGAGTTTGCGATTATTCGCTGGAATGTCAAAGCAGGAATCAAGCGTTCCGAGTCCCGAACACCGAACACCGAACGCGGAACCCCGGACCCCGGACCCCGGCTGTCACTCCAAAGGATTGATCACCAGCCCGGTGGCGAGCTTTGGATAAAAAAACGTGCTCTTCTGCGGCATCAGTTCGCCGGCCTCGCTGACGAGGCGGACGGAGTCGAGCGGCGTGGGCTGCACGATGACGCCGAGCTGATAGCCGTCGCGCGAGCAGGTGGCGGGGACATCGTCGATCGAGTGCGGGAACTTCCAGAGAACCTTGCCGTCTTTCGACGCCGGGGCCTTGCAGAAGTTCGGCTCGAGGATGGACTCGACGAGCAGGTGCTGAAGGATCGCGACGTCGAGCTGCCGCCAGGCGGGCGACTGTTTGCCGTGGGTCGAGAGCAGCGGATCGGCATCGGCGGTGGTCACGATCGAGAGCGGCGCCTCGGGGTAGGCGGGGTTGTACAGGCCCATGGCGTGCGGGCTGTGCTGGGGGAGTTCTGCTTCGAGAGCGTGGAGGTTCTTGCCGGCAAACGGGGCGATTTTCAGCTTGCCTTTCGAGGAGTTCACCAGCGCTTCGAGGCTGAAGCCGGTCATGCCGCCGAGCACGCGATGGGTCGGCAGCACGATCATGCCCGGGTCCTGCATGGCGACGAGGACGAAGAGGCAGAAGTTGGCGGGATGGGTCGCGGGCAGCGGGTTACCGGCATTGGCTTGGGTGAGTTCACCGCGATAGTTCAGCGCGGTGTTGTAGCGGTGGTGGCCATCGGCGATGAACACGTCGGCGGTGGCGAGGGCGTCTTGAAACTCCTTGATGTCGGCCGGCGCTTCGATGGCCCAGACTTCGTGGAGCACACCGTCGCCGGTGGTGGTGCCGAAGAACGTGGACGCGGAGCGGGTGATGACCCGGTTGATCATCTTCTCGAGTTCGCCCCTGGGGTCGGAGTGAAGCCCGAAGATCGGCGAGAGCTGGGCCTTCGTCGCCCGCATGAGCTTCAGGCGGTCTTCCTTCGGGCCGCTGAAGGTCTGCTCGTGCGGATGGATCCCTCCCTTGCCGTCGAGCGATTTGCCGAACGGCTGGATGGTGACGTTGGCGAAGAGGCCGCAGCGCTTGAAGGTGCGGTGGTTGTGGGTGTAGCTCTGGCGGTAGGCGAAGAGCGCCGGCTTCTCGCGGCGAGCCAGCGTGCCATCGGCGAGCCAGGCGCGGTAGAGCTCGCCGGCGGCGGCGTAGGTCGCATCGGGGCCGACCGTCTTCGCCGGCAGGTGTGGCAGGTCCACCGCGACGATGTTGCAGTCGTTGCGGGCCAGCAGCTTGGCCTTGCTCTTCTCGTCGAGGACATCGTAAGGCGGGGCGATCACCGCCAGCATGTCGGCATCGGGCGGGAAGTCGTAAGTGATCGCGGGGATGGGGTGGATTTGAGCCATAAGAATGCAAATCTTGCAATGAAAATCGAAGGATCAATCGCGATGGATTCAAGTGGATGCGGGCATCACGGGTTGCGCGGTTTTACCGGGCCGTGACCGGTGCGCCATGAAACAAAACCGCCCGCCGCACGTCATATCAGTGAACCGTGCGGGGGCCACAGGTTAACGCGCGTTTCACGCAACGGCCAGTTACCTTCGGCGAGATAGTCGCAATACGTATGAAACCGGCCTCGTTAGACAGAGGTAGGCAAAAGAAGGTGGATTTCAGGATCGCCAAGGAGCCTTACGCAACGGCGACAGTAACGCCACGATAACCGTTGTAAGCGAGATTTCGCTTCGCAACGTTGCGTGAGAACCCAGCCTCCGAGTTTCCATCGAAAGAAGGGACGAAAGCCGCGATGAACACCAACACCAGCATCCGGGAGGGCATGACCATGGCACCCATGAACCGCCTGTTTGAAGAGATCGGCCGGGCCAACCGCGTCTTGGCGCGGGTTCGCCACAAGCAACTGGAACTGGCCCTCGAAGGCCGGGCCGCGGAGTCCGCGCGCTACGCCCGCCGCGCTTGCCGGGTGCGGCAACAGATCCATCAGACGCAGAATTGCAACTGCAACGCGGCGTGAGTGAGATGCTGGCGGTGCTCCGCCCTTAATCAAAATGAGCGATCGACGACCGTGGCGTGGCCGCGGTCGTTTTCTTTTCCGACTCGACGAATTGAACCACAGAGAACACAGAGGACACAGAGAAGCGAACAACGGCAAAGAGAATGTGAGAGACCCCCATGATGAAGTGATCGCGTTCTCGATGACCTTATTGAATCAATTGAGCGACGTGCGTCATGACTCTCTCGTTTCGCCCCTTCTTCGCCCCTCTCTGTTTGCTCGGTTCTCTGTGTCCTCGGTGTCCTCTGTGGTTCAATTCCGCATGTCGCTCGGCCGCTACACTACCGCCGCGATGACACGGCTAACGGTCGCCATCATGGTGCGTTCACTCAAGCAGGCCCTCTCCGCCGCCGCCCAAGCAGCCGAGCGCGGCGCCGACCTTGTCGAGTTTCGCATCGATGAGTTCGCCAGCGACCTGCCCGCGATCACCGCGCTCGTCGACCAGTCGCCGCTGCCCTCAATCATCACCATCCGGCCGACGTGGGAAGGCGGGCACTACACCGGCGACGATGCCGGCCGCATCGCCGCGTTCGAGGCGGCCTGCGCCGGGCCGCGCAAACCGGCTTATCTCGACGTCGAGCTTCTCGCCTACCAGCGATCACAGCCGCTGCGGCAGGCGGTCGATCGCCTCGTCGACCACCCCGGCCAGGTCAACCCTACCGACACCGGGCTGATCCTCTCCAATCACGACTTCACCACCCGGCCGGTGGACCTGTACCAGCGCGTCGAGGCGATGCTCGCCGCTCCCGCCTGCCGGGTGATGAAGGTCGCCTGGCGGGCCCGCAGCCTGCGCGACAACGTCGAGGCGTTTCAACTGATCGATCAGCGGCACAAGCCGACGATCGCTTTATGCATGGGCGAAGAAGGGCTGCCCAGCCGGGTGCTGGCGAGGAAGTTCGGCGGGCTGCTTACCTATGTCGCGCTCGAAGAAGGAGCCGGCACCGCGCCGGGGCAGCCGACCGTTGGGCAGATGAAATCGCTCTACCGGTGGGACGCGCTGAACGCCGACACCCGCGTGTACGGCGTCATCGGCCATCCCGTCGGTCACTCGATGAGCCCCGCCTTCCACAACGCCGGCTTCGACGCGGCCGGGTTCAACGGCATCTACCTCCCGCTGCCGATCCCACCGGAATACGAGCATTTCAAGGCGACCGTCGCGACCTGGCTCGACGCGAAAGGCCTGCACTTCCGCGGCGCCAGCGTCACTATCCCGCACAAGCAGAACCTGCTCCGCTTCGTGCAGGAACGCGGCGGCGAGGTCGAGCCGCTGTCGCTGCGCATCGGCGCCGCCAACACGCTCGTGGTGCGCGATGACGGCTCGCTCTTCGCGTGCAACACCGATTATGCGGCGGCGCTCGACTCGGTCTGCGACGCGTTGCACATCACGCGCGACGGGCTGCGCGGCCAGCGCATCGCCGTGCTCGGCGCCGGCGGCGCGGCTCGGGCGATCGTCGCCGGCTTCGCGCACTACGGCGCGACGGTCGTCATCTACAACCGCACCCACGACAAGGCCATCGAGCTCGCGAAGGAGTTCAACAACGCCCCCACCGTCACCGGCGGCACGGCCCGCGTGGTGGCGGCCCCGATGGAAAAGCTCTGCGATTCCTGCTGCCAGGTTTACATCAACTGCACCAGCGTCGGCATGCACCCGAAGATCGACCAGAGCCCGGTGCCGCCCGAGGTGGCCAAGGGCTGGGCGCCCGGCACCGTCGTGTTCGACACGGTTTACACCCCCATCGAGACGCGGCTGTTGCGCGAGGCGAAGGCGGCGGGCTGCGTGACGGTCCCGGGGATCGAAATGTTCGTTCGTCAGGGAGCCGATCAGTCCCGGCGCTGGACGGGCATGACACCGCCCATTGAAGCCCTACGGAAACTGGTCGCGTCGCGCCTGGGGGGATGACCAGGAGCCGCGCACGAAGTAAGCGGAGTCTTGACCATATTCCATGCGGTGATTCATCCGCCGGGACGGACCCCGCTTACTTCATGCACGGCTCCTGGACTCCGCTACCGCGTGCTTTCAAATACAGCCATTCTCACCTACAATCACCTCGACACCAATCTGTTTGCGGTTGCCCATCACAACTCGCGGATCCCTCAATGAAATCGCTCCGACTTGGAAGGGCGTTCACCCTCATCGAGATGCTGCTCGTCGTGAGCGTCATCGCGCTGCTGCTGGCGCTGCTGACGCCCACCCTCCGGGCCGGCAAGTGTCACGCCGACAAGGTCCGCTGCGCCAGCAACATGCACAGCATGGGCAACGGCCTGTCGCAGTTCATCATGGACAACCAGCGCGAGCTACCCGGCCCCAGTTGGTACGGCCAGTCCGCCCGCTACAACAACAGTACCAAGGCCCTCAACCGCTGGCTCGCCCCTTACATGGGCTACCCCCGCGCCACCAGCAGCACCTCTCACATCAACCAGCAGTTCATCTGCCCCAGCTTCCAGCCCGTCGCACCCACCGGCACCGCTCTTGCCGATTGCGTGATCTACGGGGCCCTTAGCGAAACCAATAAGAGCAACGGCAGGCGTGTTTTCGGCTACCCGGCGTTCGATGGCGCCGCCGAGTACGGCCCCTCCGGCATCTCCTCCGTCCGCAATCCCGCCACCGCGAAAGCCATCAAAGACATCGACCAATACAACAACCCCACCGCCGGCTGGGTCGCCCAGACCGCCCGCGTGCCCATCCACTGCTACACCGGCGGCAGCGAGGCCCTGCGCAATTACCTCTTCTTCGACTTCCACGTCGAAACCATCCGCGAGTTCCTCAACGGCTCACCCACCGGCAACTAAAGCCGCTTGCGGCTTCGCACCACGCCCCCCTCGCTTGCGGCTTCGCGCTCCCCGCCTCAAACTCCCCTCATGCCCCTTGGCGATCTCATCACCCGCTGGACCGTCCGCCTCGCCCTCGCCTGCTACTTCACCTCCGTGCTGATCCTCCTGCGCTCCAACCGCGCCGCCTCGCGCCGCATCGCCCGCCTCATCTGGACCCTCGGCTGCATCATCTTCCTCGCCCACGTCGCGGCGGCCTTCCATTTTTACCATCACTGGAGCCACGCCGATGCCCTCGAAGCGACGCGCGCCGAGTCCCTGGAGGTCGCAAACTTCAACTCCGGCTTGGGCCTCTGGCTCAATTACCTCTTCACCCTGCTCTGGCTCCTTGAAACCATCGCCTGGTGGCGGAGCAATGATCAGTACCTCGCCCGCCCGCGCCGGAGCCACCTGATCGTCCACGGATTCATGCTGTTCATGATCGTTAACGCCACCGTCATTTTTGAAACCGGCTCCGTCCGCGGGTTCGGCCTCGCCGGCTGCCTCGGCGTCGTGATCGCAGCGCTGGCGAACTTGCGGCGCGACAAAACAGTGACGAAATAACTCAATCGTTCTCCCGCATTTCTCAAAGGGCCTGCCCGCGACACGGGTTAGACTTATAGTTCTTCGCCGCCGTCGGGCGAGCCGCCCTGATTCGAGACCCTCGCATGAATGATCGCCCGAACGGTTTTCGCCGACTCCCGCCGCTCCTGCTGGTGTTTTTAACCGCCGGCATTACCCCCGCCGCGCCCGCCGCCGGTGCGGAGCCCGACCCGCAAGCGCTCCAGTTCTTCGAGACGAAGGTCCGCCCGGTGCTCGTCGAGCACTGCTACTCGTGCCATTCAGCGCAGGCGAAAAAACTCAAGGCCGGCCTGTTCGTCGACAGCAGGGCGGGCCTGCTCAAGGGTGGCGATACGGGTGAAGCGATCACCCCCGGCGACCCGTCCAAGAGCCTGCTCGTCGAGGCCATCGAATACAAAAACGTCGACCTCCAGATGCCACCGAAGACGAAGCTCGGCGATCAGCAGATTGCGGACCTGACCGCCTGGGTGAAGATGGGTGCCCCTTGGCCCAAGGAAGCGGCGGCCGTCGGCACTATCGAGGCGTTCGACCTTAAGCAGCGGAAGGCGAAGGCGTGGGCGTTTCAACCGGTCCAGCCACAGGCCCCGCCCGCCGTGAAGAAGAGCCATTGGGTGCGCACGCCGGTCGATGCCTTCATCCTCGCCAAGCTCGAAGCGAAGAACATCGCACCGGCCGCAGCCGCCGACCCGCGCACATTGATCCGCCGAATCTACTTCGACCTGATTGGCCTGCCGCCGACGAGCGATGAGGTCGAGGCGTTTCTGAAGGACGCGGGCATCACTCCCCTCCCTCTTAGGGAGGGGCAGGGGGAGGGTCGGGCCGCCAGCGCACAACAAATCCCCCCCGCTGCCATCGCCGCTCTCGTCGACCGCCTGCTCGCCTCCCCGCACTTCGGCGAAAAATGGGCCCGCCACTGGATGGACCTCGTCCGCTATGCCGAGACCTGCGGCCACGAGTTCGAGTACCCCATCCCGCACGCCTGGCGCTACCGCGACTACCTGATCCGCGCCTTTAACGCCGACGTGCCTTACGACCAGTTCGTGACCGAACACATCGCCGGCGATTTGCTCGCCAACCCGCGCCGCAACCCCAGCGACGCCACCAACGAATCCATCACCGCGACGGGGTTCTGGTTCCTCCACGAAGCGACGCACGCGCCCGTCGATGTCCGCCTCGACGGGGCGACGCGCATCGATAACCAGATCGATGTGTTCAGCAAAACCTTCCTCGGCCTGACCGTCGCCTGCGCCCGCTGCCACGACCACAAGTTCGATCCCATCGCCACCAAGGATTACTACGCCCTCGCCGGTTTCCTACGCAGCTCGCGCCGCCAGGAGGCGCTGCTCGACCCGCACGGCAAGATCGAATCGGCCGTGAAACAGCTCGCTCTCGAGAAGGCCAAAGGCGACGCCACGCTCGTCGGTTCGGTCCCCAAAGCCGAGGACAAGCTCATCGAGGAGTTCGCGAAATACCTGCTCGCCACCGCCGAAGTGATCAACGGCGACGCCAAATCCTCCTCAAAAACAAGCCGCGACGACTTCGTGTTCGACGACTTCGAGTCCGGCACCTACGGCAACTGGACCGCCACCGGCACCGCCTTCGGCGACAAGCCCCAGACGCAGAAGACCATCGGCGCCTATCAAGGCGACGTCGGCGCCAAGGGCAAGTGGTTCATCAACTCCCACAACATCCGCCCCGCGGAAACCGGCGGCGATGTCGCCAAGGGCGACGCCCTCATCGGCACGCTCACCAGCAAGACGTTCACCATCGAGCGCGACCACATCACCTTCCTCATCGGCGGCGGCACCCACGACAAGACCTGCCTGCAACTGATCGTCGAGGGCAAGGTCGTGCGCACCGCGACCGGCAAAAACGAGAACCGCATGTCGGCCGGGGCGATCGATGTCAGCGAGCTGCGCGGCAAGAAGGCGCAGCTCCGCCTCGTCGACGACCACACCGGCGGCTGGGGCAACATCGGCCTCGACCACATCGTGTTCACCGACCGCACCGGCAACGACACGGCGAAGACCGGCCGATCGGCTGACGAAGTCGCCAAGGAGCGCGGCCTCGACGCAGGCCTGCTGCGGCGATGGGTCAAGGCGGTGCAGGGCGAGGACATCAAGCAGCCATCGCATCCTCTTTATGTCTGGCAGCGCGCGGTCAGCGCCAAAGCGACCGACGCCAAGGCGCTCGAAGCGCTGCGAACGACGATCAGCAAAGAGTCCGTCGCCGCCAAGGCGCAATCCGCAAAAGAAGCGGAATCGGGCGTCGTTTTCGCCGACTTCAACGGCCCGACCTTCGGCGACTGGTCCGCCACCGGCAGCGCCTTCGGCAGCGCGCCGACGCAGCCGCGGCAGTGGGACACCACCGCCGCGCAGCCCCGCGCCATCGAGCCCGGCCTCGCCCACAGCGGCCTCATCAGCCCGAAGCTGCGCGGCGTCCTCCGTTCACCCACCTTCACCATCAACAGCAACCGCATCCACTACCGTCTCCGCGGCCAGGGCGTGCAGGTCCGCCTGATCATCGACGGCTACGTGATGGACGTCTACAACGGCCTGCTCTTCAGCGACATCGCCTTCAATGTCGACACCAAGGGCAAGTGGCAGTGGCGCACGCAGAGCGGTGACTTGGGCAAATACCTCGGCCACCGCGCCCACATCGAGTTCATCGACGATGGCGACGGGTTCGTGGCCATCGACGAGATCCGCTTCGGCGACGCGCCCGGCGCGGCCGCTTCAGCGGCCCCGTCCCCCATCACAGCCGCACTGCTCGCCGACGCCAAGATCACGTCGCTCGACTCACTCGCCCGCGGCTACGGACAGCAGATGGTCGATGCGCTCGCCGTCTGGCACACCGGCAAGATCGACCCGGCCGCCGAGCTGCTCGTGAACACCTCGATCGAACATCAGCTGCTCTGGCGCGACGAGCCGCGCCGGCAGGAAGTCGAGCGGGCACTCGCTTCGCAGGCGAAGCGGCTCAATGAAATCGCCGCGACGCTGCCGGCGCCGATGAAGGTGCCCGCCCTGACCGACGGCACCGGCGAGAATGAGTTCGTCTTCATCCGCGGCAGCCACAAGAATCTCGGCGATGAAGCGCCCCGGCAACTGCTCGAATCGATCGCGGGCAGGCAGCCGGCGATCCCCAATGGCAGCGGCCGGCTGGAACTGGCCAAGCGCGTCGTTGACCCGCAAAATCCCTTCATCTCCCGTGTGATTGTCAATCGCCTCTGGCATCATCTCTATGGTCGCGGCATCGTGCCCACCGTCGACGACTTCGGCTTCATGGGCCTGCCGCCGAGCCACCCGGAACTGCTCGACTGGCTCGCCGCCGACTTCATGAAGAACGGCTGGTCGATCAAGCGGACCCTGCGGCAGATGGTGCTGTCGAGCGTGTACCAGCAGTCGAGCCACGTTGCCCCCGCCCCCGGAAACTCGGCGGGGCAAGCCGACCCCACCAACGAACTGCTGCACCGCTTCCCAATCCGCCGCCTCCCCGCCGAAGCAATCCGCGACGCGATACTCACCGTCAGCGGCCGGCTCGACCGCACCGTCGGCGGCCCGAGCGTGCCGGTGCACCTGACGCCGTTCATGGACGGCCGCGGCAAGCCCGGCTCCTCCGGCCCGCTCGACGGCAACGGCCGGCGCAGCGTCTACACCGAGATCCGCCGCAACTTCCTCCCGCCCATGATGCTCGCCTTCGATTACCCCAACCCGTTCTCGACGATGGGCAGGCGAACCGTCTCCAACGTCCCCGCCCAGGCGCTCATCCTCATGAACGACCCCTTCGTCATCGAGCAGGCCAAGCGCTGGGCCACGCGCGTGCTCGACGGCAAGGGCACCATCGACGAACGCATCACCCGCATGTACGAAGCCGCCCTGTCGCGCCCGCCCACTGAGGAAGAGCTCGCCGCCCTGCGCGGCTTCACCGCCAGCCAGGCGAAGCTGTACAACGCGAAGGAAGATGATGCCCGCGTCTGGGCCGATGTGGCTCATGTGATGTTCAACATGAAGGCGTTTGTGTTCGTGAATTAGTGTCTTCATTCCCCTCCCTCCTAGGGAGGGGCTAGGGGAGGGTCAGCGAACCAGGTTTGCTGCGTCGTGATTGTTGTTACACGTGATCGCAAGACTGTCGTCGACGCGACCCTCCCCCGGCCCCTCCCTAGGAGGGAGGGGAGTCGGACCCCGGAGTTCCGCATGCACTGTGGCCGCTACATCGAACGTCCCTTCTCCCGCCGCGACATGCTCCGCCGCTGCGCCAACGGCTTCGGCGCCGTCGCCCTCACCGCCCTGATGGGCGATCGCGCCTTCGGTGCCCCCGGCGTTCACAGCACGCAGCCCGCCGGCATCTCCTCCGATGTCCGCAGCCCCCTCGCCCCCAAACCCACGCACTTCAAGCCCAAAGCCAAATCCGTCATCTTCCTCTACATGGATGGCGGCCCGTCGCAGGTCGACACCTTCGACTACAAGCCCATGCTCGAGAAGTACCACGGCCAGGACCCGCGCAAAGCCATCGGCAAGCTCGAAGACACGCAGTTCAACAACATCGGCTCCGTCCTCAAGAGCCCGTGGGAGTTCAAGCAGCGCGGGCAGAGCGGCATGTGGATCAGCGAGCTCTTCCCGCACATCGCCAGGCACGCCGACGACCTCGCCGTCATCCGCTCCATGGTCTCGCTCTTCCCCGAGCACACCGCCGCCAACTACTTCCTCCACACTGGCAGCGGCATCCAGGGCCGCCCCTCCATGGGTGCCTGGACCGGTTACGGCCTCGGCAGCGAGAACCAGAACCTCCCCGGCTTCATCGTCCTCAACGGCGGCCTCATCCCGCCCGGCGGACTCGACTGCTTCGGCTCCGGCTTCCTCCCAGCCGCCTACCAGGGCTCCATCTTCAAGACCGGCGCCAACCCCGTCGCCAACATCAACCGCGCCGAACCCACCGACCAACACCAGCGCAACAAGCTCGCCCTGCTCCGCTCGCTCGACGCCGGCACCCTCGCCTCCACCGGCAGCGACGACGCCCTCGAATCCGCCATCGCCAACTACGAAATGGCCTACCGCATGCAGTCGGCCGTCCCCGAGCTGATGGACTTAACCGGCGAGAGCGAAGCGACCAAAGAGATGTACGGCCTCAATGCCAAGTTCGGCCAAACCCAGACCTTCGGCCGCCAGTGCCTCATCGCCCGCCGCCTCGTCGAACGCGGCGTCCGCTTCCTCGAACTCACCTGCCCCGGCGGCAACGGCGACCGCTGGGACCAGCACGCCAACCTCAAGGCCGGCCACGAGGGCAACGCCCGCTCCGTCGATCAGCCCATCGCCGCCCTCCTGACCGACCTCAAAGCCCGCGGCCTCCTCGACTCCACCCTCGTCATCTGGGCCGGCGAGTTCGGCCGAACCCCCTTCGCCCAGGGCGGCGACGGCCGCGACCACAACCAGTTCGCCTTCTCCCTCTGGCTCGCCGGCGGCGGCACCAGGGGCGGCACCGTCTACGGCGAAACCGACGCCTTCGGCTACAAGGTCATCGAAGGCCGAACCGAGATCCACGACCTCCACGCCACCATGCTCCACTGCCTCGGCGTCGAGCACACCAAGAGCACCTTCCGCTTCAGCGGCCGCGACATGCGCCTCACCGATGTACACGGGCATGTGGTGAAAGAGATTCTGGCGTGATGGCGTGTCCACCGCCGCCCGGCTGGCAGAAAAACGACAGATCGCCATAAACCCAATATCTGCCATGTGTTAACCACATGTCGCCTGATGTCGGGGTAGACATTTGCCCGACATTTGCCTGACATGGCTCTGACATGGCCTCAACGTTTCCGTTCCGCAGCATCGCCCGGGCCGTCATACCCGTCTGCCGAACGCCCCCCCGCTCACGTCTACGACAGAGGGGCAGGTAAGATCCCCCACCGTCGCGCCGCCGCCTTTCAACACCCGTTAAGGATGACTCCCATGAGCCTGCAATCCGTCGCCAAGCGCGTGGTCGAATTGTGCAACCAGGGCAAGAACTTCGACGTCATGCACACGCTGTACGCCCCCGATATCGCCTCCGTCGAGCCGACCGGCCAGGCGACGGTGGGCAAGCAGGCGGTCATCGACAAGTCCAAGCGCTGGGCCGAGGGCGTCACGATCCACGGCGAAACGGTCATCGGCCCGTTCTTCCACGGCCAGGGCCGCTTCGCCACCAAAACCATCTTCGACATCACCCGCAAACCCACCGGCCAGCGCCAAAAGCTCGAGGAAATCTCCGTCTACACCGTGAAGAACGACCTGATCACCCGTGAGGAGTTTTTCTTTGAGGGGGAGAATTGGTGAGTCGATCACCAAAGGCGTGGCGGCAATAAATGTACTTATCCCCTTTTCCGTCCCCGGCCGGTTCCGCGACGAGTTCCTGCAGTGCGAGCTGCTGGCCGACCTGCGTGAAGCGAAGGCGTTATCATCGATGTGGAAGAACGACTACAACCACCGGCGGCCACACTCGTCGCTGAACTACCAGACCCCGGCGGCGTTCGCGGCGTCGCATGGGCAGGCAACTCCGTTGCGGCTCGCTGCGCTCGCCTCCGCTACGTCGCCTGCCCATGCGACAGGATCACAACCGTCAGTCAAAGATTCATTAACTTCGACTCTCATAGCGAGTGGTACATAGATTGGGGGCAGGTCAGATGCCCGCCAGCGCCGTATAACGTACTGCGCCGTATAATGTACTTATCCCCTTTTCCGTCCCCACCTTTTCATTCCTCGTCATCAGGCCCGAGATCGTCATCAGGCCAAGCCGGCGAAGCCGGGTCGAAGAGTCCCATCCTGTCTTTGCAGAACGTGCCCTCGGGTGTTTTTACCCCAACAAAGTATGACTGTGCTGTGATATTCTGTTCCTCAAGAAACGCGAGAGCCGTCTTCTTGTTTGGGCCTTTGTAGAGTTTGTAGGTTGCAGGATACCCCATCGAATCTACTTTGACCTCACGGTCAAACGTGACCTGGCTACTCTGCACGACCTTGATGGCCGATCCGCGTACGAGTGAACGCACATCATCGCCGAGCGATGATTCATGAGACCACCCGACACGCGTATTGAGGTCGGAGGCTAGTTGTCGGAGCTTATCACTCTCCTTGGTTCGCCCCGCTTCATCGTAAATATAGTAAAGATACATCGCTGACTGCCATGAAGCAGTTGGAGCACGCTTGTTGAATTGCAGGCACTTTAGAAAATGTGTGACCCCAAGGCGAACATCGCCCAGCATAATGTAGCAGCAACCCAGAGATTGATGCATCAGTGAACTGTCATATTCTTCGTCGAGCCCAAGCTCGATCACACGGTTGTACAACGGTAATGCTTTCTTGTAATTGCGGGCATTCCAGGCGGCCGACGCTTCCTTTTGGATGCCGGCCCCGGGGCCGGAGAGTTGGCCGGAAGGCTCTGACCCAACATGATTCCCAAAGACCTGATCGGGGATGTCGGGAAGGTGAGTGTTTTCATTCGCCATCTCAGCCGATTTGCGATGAAAGAGTTTGTGGAAAATGCCCATTGTCGTTCCTTCTGAGTCGCTTAACTCTTGTTTAGTCTATCTACAGAGTTTAGTCTATCGCTGCCGCTCAGTTGCGAGCCGCGTGCGGGGCAGAAACGCACAAGGCTCGATGTAAACATTCAACGCACGCGTACTCGTCAACTGCAGAGAATCCATGAAAGCCGCTCGCCCGCCGTCGTGTCGATCGCGGGCGGCAACCTCTTTCATGGAGACGAACCGATGACCATTCTCGCACTGGACCTGGGCAAGTTCAATAGCGTTGCATGCATCTTCTCCGCCGATTCACAGAAGGCCATCCGCTTCCAGTCGCTGGCCACCACGCCGCAGTCGCTCCACGACCTGGTTGTCGAGGTCCACCCGGGGGCGGAAAAGGGGATAGGGGGCGGAAAAGGGGATAAGTACATTTT
>Ga0163150_10003475_pt1 | contig 22154 bp, 22 predicted proteins | sample OliLakLV19P2IB_FD_148628 | JGI IMG/M metagenome (GOLD analysis project Ga0163150, IMG submission 148628) | Freshwater microbial mat bacterial communities from Lake Vanda, McMurdo Dry Valleys, Antarctica - Oligotrophic Lake LV.19.P2.IB | ecosystem: Environmental > Aquatic > Freshwater > Lake >...
GCCTTACTCGTAGCCAAGTTGTTGAATCTTTAGATATTTACTATCCGATGTACCGAATGGCAGCAACTGAAAATATGGTTGAGGATGAAGCACCACCGTGGTTTGGGTATGCGCTAATTCATGCAGGGGAAACAGAATTCTCCACAAATAGCAATCCTGGGGCTAGTGGGTATAAAGGTGGCTTTCAACGGGATGATGAGTTACATCCAAACGAACGTGTTCGGGAACTTGGTCAAAAATATCGATTCATGCTTGATCCTCGGCAAAGGTACCAGAGCGAAGTTGGCACGGATATGTCTGATGATGTCGCAGAGTTATTTTGGACTGCAGAATATATTCGTGAATACTCGGGAGTTCTCTACCCTGAACGAACTGCTACCCAGAGAATGCGTGGTGTCCTCGCTAACGCCTATTCTCGGGATGGATCATATCGAGCCGCACTTTTTAATCAGTTGCTTGAAATCCGAAAACGGAAAAATTTACCTTAAATTCAGCTTATTATTTAGTACCTCTTACCAAATTCTTTTACACAAACAAAGCAACCTTTTGTATACTTATAGTATGAGGCCAGAAAGTGATTTACCCGAGCTACCACATTATGATCCGGCAGTTACCCAGCCATCCCCGCCCCCACCTTCACTTTATTCACGGTTTCTTGGATTAAATAAGGCTCAACAAATTTTGTTTGCGCTTATTCTTTTGGTTTTAGGCACAATTGTTGGAGCAGTTGCTTATTATTCGCTTACTGATGCGCAAGTGCCTGATCCTGTACGAGATGTTTTATATTTAGCGCCTAAAGCCAGTGAAAAGCCAAAGACTGCGCTTGAGATTGGGATGCAATATTTGTCTGAACAGGAAAAAGCAAATGAAACAGCCAAGCCTAAAGCAGATTCAGATATGGGGCAAATTTTAACTGGGCAAAAGACTTTGGAGTACACTGCAGAGCAAATTAATTCAGCTCATCGTAGTTTTTTTGCTCTTTCTCCTGGTACTCGTGCCAATAATGCTGTTGATAAACATATGATTAATTATGTTTCCCAAGATAAAGATGGCGAGCCGATTACTATACTCGCGCAAGTTTTTATTCCAAAAGTTCCGGCTGGCACAAAAATGCCAGTATATGTATTTGGGTCTGGAACCACTGGGTTAGATGACCGTTGTGCGCCATCTAAGGAAGTCCCATCAGTTAAAAATTGGGGTAATTATCTCCAGCATATGCTGGTGTATGCATCTCAAGGATATATTGTAGTATTTCCAGATTATGAAGGTTTTAATGATCCGAACAGAATACACCATTATTTTAATGGCAAGCTTGAGGGTCAGGTATTGCTAGACGGAGCACGTGCTCTAAAGAACTATGCTGCACAACAAAATATTGCGCATGAAGATCAATACTTTTTTGCAGGTTATTCAGAAGGTGGACATGCAGCTTTTGCAGTCAAAGATTATGCTGAGAGTTATGCACCTGATGTGAATGTCGGTGGAGTTATTGGATATGGCGCAACTTCTAATATTGAAGCACTGATTCGAGAGAATCCAGGACTTATTCCCTATCTTATTTATGCTTATTCTGATTTTTATGGTATAGAAAATTTTGATCCAAAAGATTATATGCAGGAAAAATGGGTTAAAACTTTGCGTGCAGATGTGTTGCGTATGTGTGTTGATGCAATGCCTGCTTTTTATGGCTCAAATCCTGATGCCGTATATACGCCAGAATTCGGTAAAGCACTTTATGCGAGAAATTTAGAGGGAAGTAATTTTGGTAAAATTAAAAAGTATTTTGATGAGAATAGTACTGGATATACTAAAAATGATATTCCAATGTATATCGTACAAGGGGGTGTTGATCCGATAATTACAGTCAAATCACAAAAAGAGTTTATGCAACTCTCTTGCCAGAATGGAAATAAAATTACCTATATAGAATTTCCTGGTGTGCATCACTTTCAAATAAGGCAAGTTAGTTTGAAAGAAAGCCTTGATTGGATGAGGAAGATTCGTGATGGGCAAGGTGTTGCTGATGATTGTGCGAAAGTTAATTGACATTGCTGAGCTAGAAAGTGGATGATATCTTTATGCAAGTAAAAATTGGTGTTTTTCTTTTTATCGCTCTCTTGATACTCGTTGGCGGATATTATATCGTCAGCTCACTTACTAATCCGCTGGCTAAACCTGATATCGCAGTTGATACTACTAGACCATCGGTTATTCAAGAAATTAAAGAATTGCAGCGGCTAGAGACTGCTCAGTTTACGATTGAAAAGATTATTGAAGCTAAAACTGAAGGCAACGTGTTTCAAGAGGTTTTGTATGGGGATAAGATTCTGCTTATTGCTCATGGTAAAGTGATTGCTGGAGTTGATCTCTCTACTCTTTCGGATACGGATGTGATTCTTTCTGAGCAAAAAGTGACCTTAAAGTTACCGCCAGCTGAAATTTTTTTAACTAATCTAGATGAATCACAAACAAAAGTATATGACAGAACGCTAGGGCTTTTGTCTAAAGGCAATAAAGACTTAGAAACAACTGCTAGGCAACAGGCTTCTGAAACAATTAAAAAGGCTGCATGTGATGGTGGAATTTTGACAGAAGCGACAGAAAATGCAAAAAAGCAACTGACTACGCTGCTTCAACGGTTTGGTTATCCACAAGTTGATGTACTTACTGTTGTTTCTACAAAAGGGTGTAGTTAAATTATCCGTTGAATTTTTACGATCCTCATGGTAAATTCTACACACTTACATGTCCCAACTACCTACCTCTCCAAATAAAAAGTTCGAAAGCATAAAAAAAATTGATAACCAAGGTATTGAATTTTGGACTGCTCGTGAATTAATGCCATTACTCGGGTATAGTCGCTGGGAAAATTTTGATGATGTAATTAAAAAGGCAATACAGGCAGCTTTTAATAGTGGCCAAGAAGTTTCAAACCATTTTCGTGAGGTTACGAAAATGGTTAAGATAGGATCAAACACCTTTAGAAAAGTTCGTGATTGGAAACTTGATCGCTATGCATGTTATCTTATTGCACAAAATGGAAACTCTGAAAAGATAGAAATAGCTATCGCTCAAACTTATTTTGCTGTTCAGGCGAGAAAACAGGAATTACTTGATCAATCTTCAGAAAATGAGAAGCGAGTTTTTATTCGAGGGGAAGTGAAAGAACAAAATAAAAAATTATTTGGAACTGCAAAAAAAGCTGGAGTTTCAAACTTTGGATTGTTTAATGATGCTGGTTATAGGGGTTTATATGGTAAATCTTTAGCTGAAGTTGAAGAAGGCAAAAGGATTCAAAAAGGAGAATTATTAGATCGAGCTGGAGCTACAGAACTTGCAGCTAATCTATTTAGAATTACTCAAACTGATGAAAAATTACGTAAAGATAATATTCAAGGGGCTCGAGAAGCTACAAATACTCATAATATGGTTGGTGGCAAAGTAAGACAAACTATTAAGAGTATTGGAGGAGTCTTACCCGAGAATTTGCCGCCAGAAAGGCATATAAAGGAAATCATTAAAGAGCTTAAAGCTCTTGGTGTAACAAGCCAAAAGCCTCAATTAACTTCGATTGCTCCAGATATTTTTTTGGTAAAACTACCTAAAAACGTAAACTCAGAAACACTTAAAGTAGTTAATCAGATTATGAGAAAGTATCCAGGAAATGTTCCTTTGGCCATAGATATACCTTCCGGAACAGGACTTAGACGTATGAATCTATTATTCAAAGTTGATGCTTCAGAAGAATTGAAAAACGAGCTTCATTCTATACTCAATGAAATTTAGTCTAAATAATCTCGGAGTTTTTTAGCTCGTGTTGGGTGTTTTAGTTTTCTTATAGCTTTAGCTTCGATTTGGCGGATACGTTCCCTTGTTACACCGAATTCTCGACCTACTTCTTCAAGTGTTCTGAGTTTTCCGTCTTCTAATCCAAAACGAAGTTGTAATACACGTTTTTCTCTTGGAGAAAGTGAGTCAAGTACTTCGTCGATTTGATCTTTTAATAACTCTCTTGTTGCTTGTTCTTCTGGACGTGACTTTTCATCTGGGATGAAATCTCCGAGTTGTGAATCATCTTCATCACCAACTGGTGTGGCAAGTGAGGTTGGTTCTTGAGAAACTTTTACTATTTCTCGGGCTTTTGCTGGATCCATACCTAAAATTTCTGCTACTTCTTCTGGGGTTGGTTCACGGCCTAACTCTTGCATCAAACGACGTTGGGTTCGGTTAAATCTGTTAATTGTTTCGACCATATGGACTGGAATACGGATTGTTCGGGCTTGATCGGCAATTGCACGAGTGATTGCCTGCCTGATCCACCATGTTGCATAGGTTGAGAATTTAAAACCTCTTCGCCAGTCATATTTTTCTACTGCACGCATTAAACCAATGTTTCCCTCTTCGATTAAATCAAGCAGTGACATGCCGCGGCCAACATATTTTTTTGCAATAGAAACAACAAGTCGCAAGTTAGCAGAGATTAATTTGTCTTTGGCTAATTTTTCGCCATTTTCTACCCGTTTTGCCAAATCAATTTCTTGTTCAGCGTTTAACAATGGGACTTTCCCAATATCTCTAAGGTACTGTCTGACAGGGTCAGTTACCGATCCTTCGTCTAATGCTGCTAGAACTTCTAGCTCTCTTTCAAGTTCTGATACTGTATCGCTATCTTCAGATACTTCAACTGCTGTTGTTTCAAATACGTCGATACCCATTTCAATTAATTTGAAATAGAAATCGTCTACTGCTTCTAATGTGTCTTCGGGTTTTGGAAAAATAGCTAAAATTTCTTCTTGGGTAACGAAGCCTCGTTCTTTCCCCAATTTCAGGAGTTTTTTATCATCTAAAGCTGATGCTGCTTTTGTGGATCTTCTCATAAGCGTTTATCGGTCTTTTGATCTTTTACCAAAAAAGAATCAAAATCGCAAGCGTTCGCAGTATGCTGCCAGCGCTGACGCATTGTACTATATCCTATAATCTTTTTGCAAGAGGCGGTACGTTTCTAAGCGTACCTTGTATAAAAGCAAAATGCAAGCATAATGTTCGTCATTGCGAGGAGTGCATTCGACGTGGCAATCTCACGCAATGACGTTCATCTTTTCTACTTAAATGTTTTTAATTTTAGGGACAGATCACGGAATCTTCTATTTAAGACTTCTAGGGTTTCAATATTTTCAAATTCTTGGGCATTTTTAATCTGCAATGTTAATTTTTCGAGTGAAGTTTTTATTAACATCTTTTTTAGTTCTAACACTACTATTTCAAGCTCTTTTTGCCAGTGAACTTTATCTTCTAGTTTTTGATCAATTTGCATTAAAAATAACTTATCTACCTCAGCTCCTAAATCTTCTGGTAGCGATTTGGCGAAATCGTTGATTTTAAATGCTCTGGCTTGGAAAGATATGCTGTCTAAATGGAGTACTAATAATACATATATTTGCTTTAGCGCCTCTTGAGTGATTAATGTTTCAGGAAAATTAGGAACAAATGTTAAGTCGATCGGAATATGGAGTAACATTGCGAGCGCATAACGTTCTAAACTTTTTCTTCTATCTTCTGGGGTCAGTTTTTCTATTCTTTTTGTTTGAGGAGGCAAAACCTTGGGCATAATAGTTTGAGGAGCTGCGTATTGGATTAACACTTCTTTTTCAATTTCCTTCCTAATTGTATCTTCTTTAATTTCAAGTAAAGCCGCTAAACGTTGAGTATATTGATCTTTTTGAATTGGATCTGAAATTTTTCGCCAAATTGGAGCAAGTTCTCTGAATGCTGCACGCTTTCCTTCCGGAGTCTTCACTTTATGTCTTTTTTCTGCTGATTGAAGATAATAATCATAAATTGGAATCGCATTACTCACAGCTTCTACCCATTTTGTAACATCATCTAAGCATAATTCAGCTGGATCTTTTGCTCCTTCAAATTTAATAACTTTAATATTGAGTCCGGCTTTATCGGCAATTTCAATTCCTCTTCTGGCTGCAGCATCACCTGCTAAATCTGTGTCAAAACAAAGAAGGATAGTATCGGTATATTTTTTTAATGCGTCTACTTGGTATTCAGTGAGAGCTGTGCCTTTTGAGGCAGTGACTTGCTTGACCCCTGATTGATACGAGAGCAACATATCCATTTCTCCTTCAACAATAATTGCCTGATTTTTATCTTTGATTGGACTTTTTGTTTTATCAAGTCCGAGTAAAAATCTGCCTTTATCAAAAATAGGTGTTTGGGGCGAATTAATATATTTAGGTTCACCTACTCCTAAAATTCGACCTGAAAAACCCATTACTCTATTTCTGACATCAATTAAAGGGAATGTTACTCGTCCACGAAATCTGTCATAACACCCATGGCTTGAGGCAACGCATAAACCACTTTCAATCATTTCTTCAATCGAAAAGTTTTTTTTCTTGAGGAATTTTGTTAAAGAATCCCATGATTGAGGCGCATATCCTAATTGGAATGTTTTTATTGTTTCATCAGTTAGTCCCCTTTTATGCAGATATTCTAATGCTGGTTTGCCGAGTTTATGTTCTGTTAAGAGATAGTTATAAAATTGAGCTGTTTTTTGGTGGATTTCGTAGAGGACGTCGGTTGTGTTTTTTTCTTTTGATCTTGTTTTCTTTAAGACTACTCCCGCTTTCCCTGCTAAATATTCGAGCGCTTCTTTAAAATCCCAGCCTTCTTTTTCCATTACGAACTTAAAAATATCACCACCTTTATCACAACCAAAACAGTGCCAGGTGCCACGTTCTTCTGAGGCCATAAATGAGGGAGATTTTTCCTGATGAAATGGACACAACCCTTTGTAATTTACACCTGCTTTTTTTAACGGGAGATACTCTTGGATTAATTCAACTACATTTAGCTTAACTTTAATTTGTTCAATATCATCCATAGAGGGAGTTTACGTGCAAATTGTACACCAAAAAAACACCGAAATCAAACCTAATTTTTGGAAAAAATGATAACTCCAAAAGGCAATAGAAAAGTATTGATCATGAGTATGAAACAGCCTCTCGTAAGAAAAGGATTAGTTGCATCTAGGTGTAGATTAATACTCCAGACGGCTTACTTCTCTTCTTTTAAATTCAATGTTAAAATACTTTCAGCTTTATGGAGAGGTCGCATATCGTCTTTCAGACGATGCGGCAAGCAAGCTTGCCTAATGCAAGCTATGCTCCACAAGGAGAGGTCGCATATCGTCTTTCAGACGATGCGGCAAGCAAGCTTGCCTAATGCAAGCTATGCTCCACAAGGAGAGGTCGCATAGTGGTCTAGTGCGCACGCTTGGAAAGCGTGTATACCGCAAGGTATCAAGGGTTCAAATCCCTTTCTCTCCGCCAAAATATTCTCTGTTACAATACTTTTATGGCTAATAAAGCAAATACTGAGTTTGAGACTAAGGTTATTGATTTTAATGTTGATGAGATTATTCAGAAACTTAGAGATCTAGGCGCAGATGAAACTCCTGAAATGCTTCTAAAAAGATATGTTTTTGATATGGAATCTAAAGATATTGAGTGGATCAGACTTAGAGCTGTTGGAGATAAAACCTTTTTGGCATATAAAAAGAAAATTCGTGGGAATGTGACACTTGGTAAAACTGAGGAAATCGAAGTTGAGGTTTCTGATTTTGATCGAACTGCAGAGCTTATGAAGAAAATTTCTTTTAAACGGATCTTTTATCAGGAAAACCGTCGACATCTTTTTGTTCTAGACCAAGTTGAGTATGCAATTGATCTGTGGCCATTAATTCCCCCGTATTTGGAAATTGAGGCTGAAAGCGAAGAACGTGTAAATCAAGCATTAAAAGCATTGGGATTAGAAGATAAATCTGTTGGTGACCGTGATGTGACTGAGATATACGCTGATCATGGATATGATATTCATACTTATAAAGAACTTAAATTTCCTACAGAATAGCTATAATTTTACCTGATATAATTACCTCATGAATAAGCTTAGTATGAATAAAAATAATAAAGAGTATGAAACAAAGGTTATTGATTTTGATACTTCAGTAATAATTGCGAAGCTCCGATCACTTGGAGCAGAAGAAACTCCAGAATTTTTAGCGCGAAGGTATGTATTTACTTATCATGATGAGTTCCCAGAATTTATTCGTTTAAGAGATGAGAACGGAACAATTACTCTGGCATATAAAAAGAAAGATATTACCTCAACAGAGATGGGTAGAACTGTAGAAATCCAAACAATAGTGACGGACTTTGACAAAACTGCTGAGATACTAAGAACTATCCCTTCGTTTGATAAAGTTATTTATGTCGAAACTAAGCATCATATTTTTAGACTCAATGATGTTGAATATTCAATCGATACTTGGCCAATCATTAAACCTATTTTAGAAATTGAAGCTGAGAATGAGGCTAAAGTAATAGAGGGACTTGCACTACTTGGGCTGGAAGACAAATCTGAAGGAGACAAAGACATGTTGTATATTACTGGACCTTATGGCTTTGATATTAATGATTTCTCACACTTTGGGTTTGATAAACAGGAGAAATTCCCTATTTCCCCCACCACCTAATATTGGCGACTCAGTCTGTTGATTTATACTAAAACCCAATTCAATTATATTCTCTGTTACCTTATTTACAATTTTTTCTTGCAACTCATCGGGGAGCACACCTTTTACAAGCAACTTTTTTACCGCTTCATAGTGCGGTTTTAGCAGAGCAATAATGTATCCATCTTCTTTTAAAAAGGCTTTCACAACAGGTAAAATGAGTTCTAACTTTGTCCAACTTGCATCAATTGTTATGATGTCTACCTTTTCTGGAAGTTCTTTAAGATGTAAAATATTTGTGCGTTCCATTACTACAACTCGTTCATCTTTGCGCAGTTTCCAGGCAAGTTCACCATAGGCTGTGTCTGTTGAATAGACTTTTGCTGCACCATTTTGAAGGAGACAATCAACAAACCCACCTGTTGAGGAACCTACATCCAAGACTACTTTATCTTTAACATCAAGACTGAATTCTTTTAATGCTTTTTCAAGCTTTAGACCGCCACGCGAGACGTATGGTTGAGGAATATCTGTATTCATGGATTCATTATAGCTAAAGCTGCCTTTAATAATACTTTATCTGCTTTAAATGAGAGCATTTCTATTGCCTCCTCAGGAGAAAACCATCCGAGATCGAGTAATTCTTTTTCTTGGGCTTTTGCTTCTCCGTTTAGATACTTCATCAGGAAGATTGTAACTTGTTTTGATATTGTTCCTTTTTCAGGATGGGTAAAAAAATAATGGACGTCATCTATTTTTTCGATAATTGCTGTTTCCAATCCAGTTTCTTCTTTGACCTCACGTAATGCTGCCTGTTCAGCTGTTTCATCCTTCTCTAGATGGCCTTTAGGAAAACCCCAATAAGCTTTTTTAGGATTTCGCAAGGCAGAGTTTTTGATTAATAATATCTTTTGATCTCGTCCATCATTTTTAAAAATGATGCCGCCAGCTGAGAATTCTTCTGTCATATTCTAGGATTTTACCAAATGTGCCTCTTCATAGTACAATACGCATTGTTAGCACTCGTAGCTTAATGGATAGAGCATCGGATTGCGGATCCGAAGGTTGCAGGTTCGAGTCCCGCCGGGTGCACATGGAACGATTACATTCTGAACTTATACGGTATGATCCTGCTGGTTTGGGCAGAAATGAATCTATAACAGATCGTCGCTATTATGTTGCGGAATTTAGCCATGATTCAATGGGAAATTATGTTTATCAAGTAACAAATCCGGAGATTACTTTTTCATACGCTGAACGTTTAGTACTTTTAAAAGCGAGAAAGAAAAGTAAATTTATCTTTAAGGAAGGTCTACGTAATGTACCAAAGTTGTTTTCAGAATCAGAAAGTACTAAATTACAATTGCTTCGCACTGCAATACAGAGAGATGGTTTAACTGAATTTTTAGTAGACTTTATACCTCGGTATAGTATTGATTCTGTATTACGCGAGTTAGATTCTTAAGGAGGGTTGTCCGAGTGGTTTATGGAGATTGTTTCGAAAACAATTGCTGAGTAATTGGCTCACAGGTTCAAATCCTGTACCCTCCGCACTTCGCCAAGGCTATGCAGAGCATGACGCTTTCGCGATACGCGCGGCAGCCGCATTAATGATGTGGTGTTTCTAGTTGAAAATATTTCTGCAGACCTTCTCCCCATTTTTCAACAGTCGACTTTGGAGGAATCTCATGGAATGGTAGAAATCTTGCCACAATCTTTTTCACTTCAGATTCTTCAGTTGTTTGGGCCAGTACCATCATCACCATTGTGGGGAATTTGAGCTGGGTGAAAATATGGAGTACTGTATAACCATCCTTCTTCTCAAACCAGAATGAATCCATTTCTTGCCAGTGGTAAAAATGATCGTCAATTGTTACCCCCTGTGTTGAGATTTTATAATCAATTTCCCCGGGTTCAATAAAGTTCAGTACATAGACCAAAAACATCAAAGCAAAGAGGACTGCAACCAGCATTCGCTCTCCTGCAAGTAATGCAATCATGGCGATAAGGATAATTAAGATTGCTACAGTCGTATAAAATGAACGATTCTTTTTTCGATGTGGTCTAGATGGAGCTTTCCAGGTCATTAAAGTTTCGATCATCTTGTTTTCTGGAACTGGAAAATTATTAAAACCTGCGGCTTGGAAGGGTATATTATCGAATGATGGCGAAGCAATGACTGGATTTACTGCATGCGGCTTAAATATTGGACCATCACCTGTTTCTTCATTATTTATATTTTGAGATGAGGCTGTATGTTCAGGTAATTCTAGTGTGTCGAGTGGTGATGGTAATAGCTCTTCCTCATTTCTTGGCATTGGAAAGATAATTTCAGTTGGTTCCATTGCATTGTGATGTTCAGATTCTTTATGCGTAAATATTACCGGGTGGTTAGGGGCTTCGCCATTATGCTCTAGTGCAATTGGTGAGGCTGTTTCTGTTGAGTGCTGTTTAATTAATTCTTCAGGAGTGATTGGAGGATTTCCTGTTGCAAGATCATGAAGAATATTTTGTTTAAATAATTTAGGCATGGCAGTAAGTAGTTACAGTTTACCACTTCTTGTCTTTTTTTAAATAGATAGTTCTCGTATGATTTGATAGAATGTGCTTAAGGTTACTGGAGGGTTGCCTGAGTGGTTAAAGGAACAGTTTGCTAAATTGTGACGGTGTAAGCCGTCCATGGGTTCGAATCCCATACCCTCCGCATTTTTTATGCAGCTTCGGCAAGTAATTCTCCGTTTTGATACCTGTTAGTTTTTGCACCTCGATATTTAACTTGAACTTCAATTAATCCATCTTGTGTTTTTTTCATTTCTACCCATCCAGCGCCAGCTTCACAATCCGGGCCTGAAACACGCAGACCTTGTTTAGATATTTCTTGAGCAATGCCTCCTTCTACTCCAGTTGAACAAGAGATAAGAATTACTTGGGCGTTATCGCCCATCTTTTTGGCTAAATTGAGACCATCTTCATCTTGAAATGATTCTTGACGAATTTTTCTCCCCGGAAATCTTGGATGATCCCAGTCCATCTCTATGGAATCTGGCAATCCATGTCCGGAAATGAGTGCAAACTGAGGCGTTTTCTCTCCGTAACGCTCATTAGACTGATTCATAATATCCACAATTTCTTCTATTGAACCCGCTTCATATATTCTAACCCCATACCCCACTCCATCAGCCTCTTTATGCAATGATTTTAACAATCCAGTCATCCCTAAACTTCCTAATGCCTCATTATGATCGGTAATTGAATTAACCATAATACCAAATGGAAGTTCACGGTTATTACGCTGGTCGAATTGGGCAATTAAAACTTCTGGCGGGTAACGGTGAAATAAGCCTATGTTGAATTCATCTTTTAGTACTTTAGCGATATCAGGCCTTTTTTCTTCAATAGTAAGTATCGCTTCCAGATTTTGAGCAACCATTCCGATTTGCCCTGTTTGAAGAGAATAGTTATACCACTGCTTAACAAATTGATCATAATTTAGATTATAGTGTTTTAAAACATGCGTAGCCAGTTCTCTTGAGGCTTGGGTTTTTAAAGCAAATGGAGTGCTTTGTTTGTCACTCCAAATAGTGTTGGCAACTAATACACCTATGTGATTTTTTTGTTTATTTCCCTCCACTTGATCAAATTTTTTAGCTAAAAACTTTGTAGTTTCGACTACTTGTTGATCAGAACCTAGCTGAAAAATGTTTTGAAATGAACTAATGAACAGCTTCCTTTTTTCTTTTTGTTCGTCTGATTCATCACGTTGTGGTGTAGTTGATGCTTCATGCTCAAGGACTTGTTGCATTTTTGAAGTCAGAAGCTGGTGTTTTTGTTTGTCTTCTGATTGTGATAAGCGAAGAATAAGATCTAATATCTTCTTTTTCTCTCCGTAATCCGATTCTTTATTTACTAATGATCCTAGTTGATTAATATTTCGTTCAACAAACTTAAAACCATATCCATTAAGTTCGTGAATATTATCATTTAGTGAAAAAAGATTTGATATCAAACCCATTGCTCTTTTTCGGTATTGAGGATGCTCAATTGCACCAATTAAAATAACATCACTTTGATTAAGTTGCCCTACAACTTCTTTTTTTTGGTTTTCATTCAACCCATAATCAAAAAGGGAATTTTCTAATCTAGCTACTTTAAGGAACGTTGTAGAATCGAATGAGTGATTTACCTCACTGCTAATATCTTGTCCTACTTCTGGCATACTATTAACTTTAGCATATCTTTTTAAATTCCAGACTGTTTGGTACAATACCTGAACTTGGAGAGGTACTCAAGTGGTTTACGAGAACAGTCTTGAAAACTGTCGTGGGGCAACTCACCGAGGGTTCGAATCCCTCCCTCTCCGCACACTCCCAATTAAGCGCTAAACTCAGTTGTATTTGGAGAGGTCGCATATCAACCTTCGATTGATGCGATGAGCGTTGCTCATCTAATGCGAGCTATGCTCCATTGTTTTAGGAGAGGTCGCATAGTGGCCTAGTGCAGCGGTTTACTAAACCGCCGAGCCGCAAGGTTCCGAGGGTTCGAATCCCTCTCTCTCCGCCGCGCTCCCCTTTAGTTGCTTTTTTCAGTTTTTCTACGCTATAGTATTTGAGTGAACGACATAAAAAAGTTAACCCATAATTTAGAATACATTTTTTTGAAAAAAGTACTTTCTCAGTTAAAAGAGAAAGAAATAGATAATGTGAAGGCAAGTTCTGCTGCAAAAGCATTTAAAGCGATAGAACCGTTTAAATCTGTTGAAGATTGCCAGCAAAAAATCAAGCAGTTTGTGGCACAATTTCCTGATTATCCGCACTTAGCTGAATATGCGGATGCATATTATAAAGATAAGCAAACTCATAAGATTGTGACCCAGATGAAGAAGCATTTGAAAAATAACGATATTGACTCTGCACTCAAAATAGCTCAGAATTAAATCATATGCCCCCACGCACTGAACAATCACCTACACCCGGTAGAATAGATGTTGAACCACCGAAACCAGTTGCTATGCCTGATGCTGCTTCATCACCAAACGGGATGTTTGATAGCGGAAACCTTCCAGGTGCACTAGAAGCAGTTGCTAATTTAAATGCTGAATCTGCCGCTGCTAATGCTTCTAGCGGAAATGAAGCTTTTGCCCCGGAAGTACGACCAGCTACTTTTCCAAGTAACACCATGCCTGAGGCTGCTGACGCTTTAAATGCTGAATCAAGAGCTGCTGCTTCATCTGATGGAAAAGATGCTTTTCCTCCTGAACCAGAAGATGGACGGAATCCTCGTGCTGATGTAGATCCTGCTATGGCTTCTGCAGAAAGTGCGACTGCAGCTAGAAGTAATGGTAATGAAGCATTTCCACCAAATGCACCTGAAACTAGTGCTGCTAGCACAGGAAACAAACCTGAAACTGCTCCTCCTGCTGCTGTGACTGGTGAAGTGATTACTCCTGAACAACAACAGCAAGAACGTGCTGATTTATCTCAGAAAGTTCGTGACGGAAATGCATCTCAAGAAGATTTTGCCCGGCTTAATGAAATTAATCGAACACAAAGTGCTGAAACTAGACGACAAGAGTTAACTGATAGATTAGCAAATGGTGAAGCGCTAAAAGATGACGAGTTTGCAGAACTAAATACCCTTCGTAATGAGACTGCTACAACTCCTGAGCAAGCACTTTCCCCTGAGCAACAGTTAAATCAGGAAATTGAGGGTATGGGCTCTCAGTTACTTATGGATATGGCTAAAGAAGTTAAGACACCTGAGGAGAGCATGGCACTTAGAGAAAACGTTAAAGCTTTTAAACAGAAGTGGGCAGAAAAACAATTGCTTAATTCTGGATTTACAGAAGAACAATCACAGGCTGCAATGAAAGCTGCTATGAATGTTGAAGTCGCTAAAGGCGGTAACAAAGAAATAGCATTAGAACAAGAAGTTATTAAAAAAATGCAAGAAATGAGAGCGATTGAGATGCGGCTGATGGTTATACCAGAGACTGTTGATGGTTTAAAAAAGCAACACACTAAAGTCAAAAATAGTATAAGAAAACTTGGGCCTCCAGGAATTAATGATGGACCTACGACGATAAGTGCACGCCAAGAAAACTATGCAAGGATGAGTCAATTAGCTCGTATAAAGTCTCAGCTTGTAAATGTAAAAAATGAAGAAGGACTGCTTCAGTCTCAGCATATTGATAGTATGCAATATGTCAGGCGCAAATTAGGTGTTACTAGTGGAGCTGAAGCTTTGGGCGAATGGATGGGTGCTAAAATTAATGTAATAAGTACACAAGGTATGAGGCTTAGTAGTGAATCATTTATGACGTTGGATGATGTAGCTTAATCATCTTGCAATTGTAATTCCCCAGATTATTTTGCCATTATTTCTTTTTAAAACAAGTGCACATTCTTTTAGAGTTGCACCTACTCTCCGTTAAATATCATTTGGTTCATCAAAATTAAAGTCACTTGGGAGAATATGGATCTTGCTAATATCTCTTGAATCAACTTTAGGGTAGAACGCTACTTCTTGTCCACCGAAGCGAATAAATGGGAGTTCAAAAGTTGCTAAATCTCTTTTACCTATATTCAATCCGAGATTCCTATCCGAACCGCTTGCTCTCCTTTCACTTGGAGTTTGTCTTAAACTATGAAAATTATATTCTTCATTACCTATTGCAGGAATGAGTTCAAGAACTGCTCTATACTTCTCTCCTTGGGCCGCAAGAAGCGCCTACGAATGGCGAGTCATTATGTGATTGCCAGAATAAATCCCCTTTTCCTGCCCCCTTATAATGGGTAAGAAACTCATTATCAATATTTTTCCCTACTAAGTCACTCCTAACTTTTTCATTGTCTCCATCATATTTAGTTAGTAATCTACTGAGCATCCCTTCTGAGAGAATCGCTTTCATTCCTTCACTGCTTAGATCATGTATTCCTCGAAAGATCGCATATTTTGGAGATTGGTATTCTTCAATAAAGTCAGTAATCCCTGACCAGCATAAAAGTTGAACTTGAAGATTTTGCTCTTTAATAAACCTTTCAATATCATTAATAAACTTTAAATGTTCTTCTTCACTCGTTTCAAACTGTTGAGATTCACCTGATTCCATTATATGTATATTTTACTAGTTACTTTATTAGCGAGCAACTGTTATTCCCCAAACTGTTTTTGCTCCATTTCTTTTTAAAACAGTGCAACATTCTCTTAGAGTTGAACCTGTGGTCCAGACATCATCAATCAATAATACTTTTTTGTCTTTTACATTGTATTTAGCATTCATCATAAAGGCATTTCTAATGTTTGATTTGCGATCTTCGCTTTTTAGACTCATTTGGGATTTTGTATGTTTTATTCTAAGCAGACAATCTTCATATTCTAATCCTAGTTTTTGAGCTAATAACTTTGCTAGTAGTGCAGATTGATTGAAGCCTCGCCAGCTTTGACGTTTTTTATGAAGTGGGACAGGAATTATGATCCATCCTTCTCCCCTGTCTTTTTTTATTTGGTCAAGAATAAGCGGTTGATGTTTTGCCCAATATTCGATCATTATATTGGTTAATATTTCTGCAAGTTCTGTGATCCATTTGTATTTTAATTTATGGATTGCAGGTTTCAAGGGCTTTTCATAGACTCCTAGAAACCAAAATCCATCTAGTCCCCAACTTCTTTTGCAAATAGGATGGGTTAATCCTCCAAGTGAAAATCGCTCACACATTGGACAGACAAGTTCTGACTGATTGATTTCATTGATGCAGTTTTGGCAGAAGAATGTTCCATATTTATTGCAGTTTATACAGGATTTTGGGAATAATAAATCTAGAATAAAGTTCATTACAGTAAATGTTTATTTCTAAATGCATGACCGGAACTACTTTTAAGATATTTTTCAAACGCCAATGCTTTTTCTTTTGAAGTAAATGCTGCATAAAATATTAATTTAATCGGTCGAAAGTCTTTTGTGGCTTTTACAATGCCTCTTTGATGATCAGTAAATCTTTGTTTTAAATTTTCGGAATAGCCATGATAATATTGGCCGTTATTCAAAGATAGAATATATGAATAGAACACTCTATTTAAATTATACTTTAAGTATTGAATTGTTCAAATAGCGGAAGCCCAACTTCGTCAAGACTACGCTGGGCACACTCCTTTTCTGATTCCGAAGTGATTATGTTATTTGTGTGGCCTGCCACGCGAAGCTCCAACTATTAGTTGGAGTTAGTATGAAGCCCAACTTCGTCAAGACTACGCTGGGCACACTCCTTTTCTGATTCCGAAGTGATTATGTTATTTGTGTGGCCTGCCACGCGGAGCTCCAACTATTAGTTGGAGTTAGTATGAAGCCCAACTTCGTCAAGACTACGCTGGGCACACTCCTTTTCTGATTCCGAAGTGATTATGTTATTTGTGTGGCCTGCCACGCGAAGCTCCAACTATTAGTTGGAGCGGAGTGTGGAGACGCCGAGGTTGAACTCGGGTCTGAAATATAACAAGAAAAACGTCTACAAGCTTATCCGGCAAATAATTAGATGAATGTTGTAACCATACCGGCTGGAAAACAGACATCTGTTTGAATTGTCTTTACGTTAATCAGATCAAACAAAACTGATTATTGTGCATCTTGACTGGGTATGTACCTTAGGCTTCCATCAAGAAGAGAAGATTCTAAAGCACCGCGTTAAGCAGCGAAGGCTAAGCCTTGGTTACCTCGTGTGAGGGCTCCAAGAACAGCCAATTGCTGACCTAATTTGGATGTAGCGTTTTGTGCTGCATCTAGTTTTGAAACAATAGTTTACGAGTTAATGTTTCCTACTCGGCTTGCGGTTTTTAAAGTGCGATTCCATCGAATCTATACGTCCCCGTAAGAAGTATACTAGCATATTTTAGGTTCAAAATCAAATTAATTTGGAAATCAAATAGATTCTGGCCTCCGCCAGAATGACGAACAACGCTTTTTGTGAAATGACAATTAGGAGTATTTTTTAAGATCCTGCATTAGTTGGCGATCTTCGTCTTTTTGTTTAATCGCTTTCCTTTTATCAAATTTTTTCTTTGATTGGGCTAAGCCAAGCTCAACTTTAACCATGTTTCTAGTGAAATATAGTGAGAGTGGAATTAAGGCCATTCCAGCTTTGTTCATTTTGCCACTCAGTGTGGCGATTTGCTGTTTGTGGAGCAAAAGTTTTCGATCATGCCGTGGATTGTAGGCATCTATACGAACACCAAAATAAGGAAAAATATAGATATTTTTGGCAAGTATTTGGCCGTTTTGGATTCTGGCAAAGCTTTCTGATAAATCTGCTCTACCAATTCTAATTGATTTTACTTCTGCCCCACTTAATATGATGCCAGCTTCTATTTTTTCTAGAATTGTATAATTAAAAGTGGCTTTTTTATTCCTAATTGGCGATGGCTGCACCTTCTTCCCTTTTTGCGGAAGTTCTTCATCTGTTTTATTGCTGACAAAATCTTGTTTCATAGGAACAATTGTAACGCGTTTGAGGCTAAATAGCCATAAAGCTTCTAGAGTGTTGTTTGGTGGATTTTGCTGTCTTCTAAGACATAGAGAGTTTTTGACTCTTCGTCATAAATTAAATCGGTGGCAGCTGCAAAAATATCTGAGGTGTATTGGGAGATATATTCACCATTTTTCTTAGTCATGAGTACTCTTTTGTTTTGTGGATCAAGGATAAATAGTAAATCTTCCTTTTCAGGCGCAAATATTGCTTCCACTTGATTAAGCGGTGTATCCAGTCCACCAATTGAATAAAAATCTCTTGTGCCCGCTGTGAAGCGAATTATTTCCGGCAGATCTCTTAGTACCCAGACTGAAAAGTCGATATATAGTTGTTTTGCATTAGTGAAATCTAGGCCCTGATTATCCTTAAGATAGATCTGTTTTTCAGTATAACCACTTCCGGCTGGGACATATTTCCATATTTGATTGTTTTTGGCATCGAGTAAATAGACATTTGAGGAAAAACCAAAGATGTCAGTTATTTCGCCCCATTCAGTATCCACTGTTGCGACGGTGGTTATTTGTCTTTTAGGAGTTTCTATTCGTAACAATCCTTTATCTCTTGAGTATACAAAAGCAAAGTCACCATTGAGAGAGGCATACTGCGCATCTCCGAGTTGGGTTTGACCAGCAATTAACTGGTTATTTTTAGTTTTGATTTCAATTTGAAAAAGGCTCTTTTGACTCTCGTCGAGTAATAAAATTTTTCCGACTGAATAGGACATTCTTTTAGAACTAAAGCCTGGTCTGACCAGATCCAGGGATAGGAATGTTTGCCAATTTGTGATTGGTGTACTGCGATAAATGACACTTTCAACTTGGGCGAGTTGGGGTTTTAATTCTTTGACTTCAGTATTATCTGGATCTATTAATGAGGCGTTCTTTAATGCTTTTTGGGCATTTTGGAGCGATTGTTTTGCTCCTTCACGGTTTGATTCTTTTTGTTGGTCAGCAGAAGCTATATTTTGACGAGTTGTATTAATTGCAGTTGAAAGTTGGTTCTGTTTTTCTATTTTTTGTTGGATTTGATATAAAGAAATTGCACTGATACTTGCTATTATTATAATTATAATCGCAATAATACCTAATTTTTTAAATGTCACTGGAAATACAAGTTTAAAAAGTGCTCGTTTTAATTTGGGTGGAATTGTTGGTAACCTAAATCTGATCCTAGACTTTTTGCGCTCACCTTCATGCTTTAAATCAGGTTGCATCTGATGGATAATTTCATCGTCGTCGCCTTGCTTTTCTGGATCTGTGGAATGTACCTGCATAAAAGCATCTTCTTTGGCAGGTGCTTGGATGGTGGTCGGTTCAACAGCTTTTGTAGAAAGCACAATAACTGCTATTGGTTCTGGTTTGTCTAGTTGCTGAAGATAGTTTTCAATTTCTATTTCTGCTACTTCTTGATCTGATAGCAGCATTCTTTGAATGAAATATTCATCCCATATGGGTACTGGATCATCTTCTCTCGCAAATCGAGGACTTATAAAAAGTGCTTTATCCCCTGGTTGCAAAAAGCCAGAAATAAGTTGACTATCTCCTTGAGTGACTAAGCTAATTGTTTTTTGATCACGATTTAACAACACTTGATCAGTACCCGCAGAAAGCATATAAAGCGCTTCATCTTTTAAGGCGGCTAGTAGAATATTTTTGTGTTCAATACCTGCTGTTTGTTCAAGCAAATAGTCCATTGTCTTTTGGAGTTTTTCGGTAAGCGGTAACTCTGAACTAAAGAAATATTGTTCTATGCTAAAACCAATATTGCGTATTTTAGTAAAAATATCTTCACCTGATGCAGATAGTAATACCAGTAATATTACTTGTTCAGACTCGATTGTTGCGCCTTGAAAAATAAAGGACTGAGAAGTGTTTAGATCGGAGTTTCCGCCAATTGCTTTGGTTAGTCGTGTGGTAAACATATTGTATATATACACGCATTAAAAGAAAGCTGCAAATAACACAATAAGTCCAAGAGCAATTCCTGCGTGAATGATACTAAGAAAGCGAAGTAAACTTCCTGCTTCGGTAGTAACTGTTTCGGTCATCATTCTGATCTGGCCGATAGCGATTAGAGCAAAAATAAAATATAAAATGGCGACGAGTATAAAGCCAATTTTAAAGGCAAATAAAACAACTGGATTATTTAATATTGCTGCTAACAACGCTCCATCAACAAACATCTTAAGGGTTTCCTCCATCAACTATTGCTGATTTTAAGTCCTGAACCCTGTCAGCCACAAGATCTGGTTTAGGAATATCAATAAAATCAATTCGTTGATTTTCTGCGGCTGTTTCAATAATCACATCACCAAAATTAAATAACTGCCTGAATATACCTTTTATACTTGCCTTCTGTGATTGGACGTCCTCAAGCTTTACTTCAACTACTGAGCGCGATAATAACGAAGAATAATTTACATCAACGATGTGTATATTGGTCACGATATAGATAGTAAAGTACCAATGGAGAAAATTTTCAATAACATAGGCACTTAGTATCATATACCACACTATTATTAATCCTGTGCTTATTGAAGCAGGTAGATTTGCGGTGAACCCCAAGTTAAGGAGGACATCAGTTATAACAGTAATAAATGGAAGAATACTAAGAAATAGGGCTATTATTATCCACCCGACGTTAGTGAACCAGTGCTTTCTCAGAAAAAGCTCGATTATTTCATCAGATTCCTGTTGTCCAAAACGGATCTTTAGAGGTTTGTCAAAAAAAGCAGGAAAGAGTCCGAAATTCATTGTGTTGATAATAGCATAATGAGAGGTATTTGACGATGGACGATAGATGGTTGGAGATAGGATGTGAGGCTAGAATATTGAAAGTAGAGCAATTATACAGCTCATAGTTTATTTTTTAATGGCTATTTGCTTTCGACATTAAACAATGGGGACTTAATTGAAACATAGCCTGGGGCACGTAAGTTGAATAAGTCTTTAAAGTCGTCGCCATTTATTGATATTGTTCCCCTATTTGTAGAGAAGGAAACATTTGCAGTTCTCCCGCTATTGGCATACGTAACAGAGGCGCTGGAAACAGAAGTTACGGCCCCACCTTTACTGCCTGCTTTCTCACGCATTTCACTTATCGAGAAAGGGTTACCTGGCCAACATGATGTATCGATTGGTGAGATGCGATCTTTATCTTCCCCTGACTGGTAGACAATCCATGAATTGAGAATGTCTGCCATTTCTTCTTGCTTGAGCCACGGATGCGATCTGCTACAGGTTGAACCACTGCGGTCTTTATACCAGCCTTTATAGAACCATGGTGAACCAGCTAATTTTTCATACGCTTCAGGAGTCCAACAATCCTTCGAGCCACATTTCGTATCCCAGCCTGAATTATTACCATAGCCACCTGTTGTAGATGAATATTGAGCGTTTGCGCCGCCTTCTAAGAGCCAACCTTTTGTTGCTTTGACTGCTTCAACCCATCTGTCGTTTCTGCCTGGTGCTGGTTTAAAGACCTGACATGATTCAGTTGCACAAATTGAACCACCTCTGCGCACAGCATACGTTCTGGCTGCAACTGCTTGGGCTTTTAAGGCTTCCATTGGGAATGAGGATGGCATTTCATAGATACCAAGCATATATTCCTCTTCCATATTTTTACTGCCATAACCGTCAACATTTATAGTGGCTGGAACTGGATAATCCTTTTTTAAATTTGACTGGGGATAATACGCTTTTAAAATATCTTCTGCACTTTGTCCTACTTCTGCTCTCCCTTTTGCACCGTATTGGCTCATACCATTTCTGTGGGTGTACGCACCAAATGAGAACATGGCAAATGCTGGTCTGAATCCTGGATCAAATGTTGGTCTGGAGTTTGCATCGTCTGCGAGCGGAACATCACCAACTGAGGTTACAAAGTTTCCTGATTTGGCGGCAATAATTGCTTGCTGTTTAGCGTTTAATTCAGCAACTTTGGTGATCAAATCCTTTTGAAAATCTTTTGCTTTATCTATTTCCCCACCAAGGAAATCTGCATTTTTATCAACTTGGACTTGAAGAGAAGCCAATGTAGCTTTGTCCTTGGTTAGTTTTTCTTTTTCAGTCAAAAGATTAACCATTTCTTGGGTAACAGCCCCAATT
>Ga0163150_10003477_pt1 | contig 22153 bp, 17 predicted proteins | sample OliLakLV19P2IB_FD_148628 | JGI IMG/M metagenome (GOLD analysis project Ga0163150, IMG submission 148628) | Freshwater microbial mat bacterial communities from Lake Vanda, McMurdo Dry Valleys, Antarctica - Oligotrophic Lake LV.19.P2.IB | ecosystem: Environmental > Aquatic > Freshwater > Lake >...
GTGCCCGTTTGGAACAGCTGAACGGAAATACCGAGGTGGCAACCGGTCTGTATCAGTCGGCATCCGGCCGGATTCTTCTTCACGCCGGTGCATTGCATCCCGAACTGGAGTCGGTTCACGGATACCTGGCCGAGTGTTTCGGCTCGCTGGGAAACCAGAAACTGGCTTTGGCCAATCATTCCAAGGCGACGGCCCTGGCGGAAACGCTGTGGGGGACCGACAGCCTTCAGTTTGCTGCCCGTGCCAATGATCTGGGCGCGGCCTATGTGGCCATGGGCGAACACTCGACTGCGGTCCGGATCTTGCGTGTCAGCGAAATGATCCGGCGGAATGTACTGGGTGAATCGCATCCGCTGGTGGCCCATAGTCGGCTGAATCTGAGCGTTGCCTATATGGGAATTGGCGAATTGCAGATCGCACACGACCTGGTAAAGCAGGCGGAAGCGATTTTTCGAAGTATGCCGAACGGCCAGGACTTTTTGGTTCAGGCCATGCGACAGCGCGCAACCACCCTGATGCTGTCCAACCTTCCGGAACAGGCGGAAGTTCCCCTGCGGGAACTGATTGACTTCGCATCCAGAGCAAACGATGGCGGGCTCCTGGCTGCAGAATACAGATACCGCCTGGCGGTTTGTCTGGGACGGCAGGGCAAGTTTGCGGAAGCCGGCACGGTGGCGCAGCAGGTCCTGGAGACGAGGGCAGTGATGCTGGGTGCCAGCGATACCGAAACGGTCAAGGCACGCGAGCTTCTGGTTCAAATGCACGACCGGGCAAACCAGCCAGCCCGTGCAGCCGAAGCCGGTGGAAGCGTTCGCCCCGCCAGTTTCACGATGCCCGAAACCGGAAAATAGATATCACAATTCACTCTGCGGGTGGAGGCGGAACAACAATCTGTGACTCGCACTATCCCCCATCCTGCAATCGCGACACGTAGATCGCTGATGACCGGCCTGGCAGTAGCCGGATGCAGGACTCGGGCAATTCCGGGCCGTCCATGTCCGGAAAAATATCGTCCGGTGTTGTCGCCGAGGTGTCCAGAAACAGTCGCCACTGTTTGCAGCGGGAGATCGACGGGATCAGGAACTGGCGGGCGCTTTGCGTCGGGTTGAACAGGATCAGTACGTCCCGGCCAATCCCCTGAGGGTCATCGACCGCCGACGGTGCACTCAACAGGCAAATAATCGGCAACTCCGGGTTGGCCCAGTTGACGGCCGTTCCCAGCTGGTTGAACCACCCGACATCGGGCAGACCTGATTTGTCGACGACGTTTCCAGTCAAAAACTCCCGTCGCCGGAAAGCCGGCTGGTTGCGGCGAAGCTGAATCAGATGTCGCGTAAACCGGAGCATCTCGGCATTGGTGTTGACCAGCGACCAGTCGATCCAGGAAATCCCGTTGTCCTGGCACCAGGCGTTATTGTTGCCCCGCTGGGTGCGCTGAAACTCGTCCCCGGCGACCAGCATGGGAACGCCCTGGCTGACCATCAGCGACGTCAGCATGTTTTTGATCTGCCGCCGCCGGGTTTCCAGAATTTTGACGTCGTTGGTCGGGCCTTCGGCACCATGATTCTGGCTGATGTTGTGGTTGTCACCGTCCCGATTGTCTTCCTGGTTCGCTTCGTTGTGTTTGTCGTTGTAGGAAACCATGTCGTTCAGAGTAAAACCGTCATGCGACGTGATGAAATTGATGCTGGCGCAGGGAGCCCGGCCATTGGACTGGTACAGATCGGCGGATCCGGCCAGCCGGGTTGCAAAGGCACCCCGGGTATTCCCGTCACCGCGCCAGTAACCGCGGACTTCATCGCGATATTTTCCATTCCACTCGGCCCACCGGTCAGCGCCAAATGAGCCGACCTGATAGGCACCCGCCGCATCCCACGCTTCGGCAATGATTTTGGTGTCTGCCAGCAACGGGTCTTCGCTGATTGCCTCCACGATCGGCGGGTTCGGTAGCATGTTGCCGTCCCGGTCGCGGCTGAGAATCGATGCGAGATCAAATCGGAAACCATCGACGTGGTAGTTGTAAACCCAATGTCGCAAACAGTGAAAAATCATCTCGCGAACAATCGGGTGATTGCCGTTTACCGTATTTCCGCAACCTGAAAAGTTGCGGTAATGCCGTTTGTTGGGTTCGAGCATGTAATAGACGGAGTTTTCCAGCCCCTTCATCCCCAGGACTGGCCCCTGGTCGTTCCCTTCGCAGGTGTGATTGAAGACGACATCCAGGATCACTTCGATGCCCGCTTCGTGCAGGGCTTTGACCATCTGTTTGAATTCGCGGACTGACGCTCCCGGTTCGGAACTGGAGGCATAACCCTGGTGTGGCGCAAAAAATGCCAGTGGATCATAACCCCAATAATTCTGCCGGCCGCCGGGGGAACCATCCACATTGTTGGTGGGGAATTCATGGACCGGCATCAGCTCGACCGCCGTAATCCCCAGCGACTTCAGGTAGGGGATTTTTTCGATGACTCCCAGGTAGGTACCCGGGTTTTGAACGCCACTTCCCGGATGCCGGGTAAATCCCCGCACGTGCATTTCGTAAATGACGGTGTCGGACAAATCCAGGTTGAGGTGCCGGTCACCTCCCCAGTCAAAGAAATCGTCTGTGACCACACATTTGGGCGGGCGGATGATTCCATCGGTTGCAGGCTGGAACTGGCCGGCCAATGATTTCGCCCAGGGATCGACCAACCGGGCGGTTCCGTCAAACCAGAGTCCCCGGTCCGGATCGTGTGGCCCGTCGGCTTGCAAATGGTACAACTGGCCTGGCTGGAGGCCGGGAACAAAAATGCTCCAGACATCACCCCATCGGTCGGTGCGGGGATGAAAGTGAAGCACCTCCGAGGGCTCGGATTGTTCTACCTGGTCGTACAGCAGAACCCGCATCTCCGTGGCGTTCCGGCTGAAGATGGAGAACTGGACGCCCCCTTCGCGAAGGTTGGCTCCGTAGGGGAGCGAATGGTAGAACTGTAATCTCGGATGGGTATGTCGCATGTGCATTAACAATGGCGATTCCTCCAACACCTTGCAACCGGACTGCACGCCAACAACGGGCCATTGCCGCTGGCTGTGCCAACAAACGGCAGTAACCAGGTTCAATTTTTGGGGACGTGGCGGGACCGGTAAACGTATCCCCGGCTGCGCGCTTACGACCCGGAAATCTGCCCGAATTCAGCTTCCATTCCAGTCAGGCACCGGCAAAACAGCCAACACCCGACAAGTTTCTCCAGTCCACCCCGGTTCGTTGAAATCGTTGCATTCGGAATCGCAATTCCGTGCGGCACCGGTCTGCCTGACTGAAAAAACGGTGGGAAACCGCTAAGATGGCTGCTCCCGTTTCTGGCGCGTTGGCGGTCAGCCTGGCCAGAGTATTCAAGTCCAACAGTTCAATCCGTTTCAGGAATTCACAAAGCGAATGGCAGGTGTTACTTACAAGGACTCGGGCGTCGATCTGGAAATTTACGCCGAGTCAATGCGTCGCCTGCCGCGGTTGATGCATCGCACTTTTTCGCCCCGCGTCCAGCCGCTGGATGGTGGTTTTGCGGGACTGTTCCAGCTCGATTTTCCCAGCCCGATTTTTCGGCGGGGCTATGTCGATCCGGTACTGGTCTCCTGCACCGATGGAGTGGGAACGAAACTGAAGGTCGCCAACAAGGCTGGCCGGCACAACACGATCGGGATCGATCTGGTTGCGATGTGTGTCAACGACGCGATCTGCTGTGGGGCTGAGCCGCTGTTTTTTCTGGATTACGTGGCGATGAGCCACGATGATCCGGCGCTGCTGGAGGCGATCGTTACAGGAATCAGTGACGGGTGCGTTCAGGCGGATTGTGCATTGCTCGGGGGCGAGACCGCGATCATGTCTGACCTGTACCCGCACGGCGAATACGACCTGGCAGGTTTTTGCGTTGGGGTTGTCGAGAAAAAGAGTCTGATCACCGGCCGGGCGATTGCACCCGACGATGTCGTGATCGGAGTTGCTTCCAGCGGATTGCATTCCAACGGGTTCAGTCTGGCCCGGAAAATTGTTTACGAAGTGGCGGCCCTGAAGCCGGACGACCTGGTCCCCGAACTGGACGCCACCGTGTCAGACGCGATGCTGGTGCCAACCCGGATTTACTGTTCGGGAATCCGGGCCGTTCTTCAGCATTACCGCAAGAAACAGGTCGTGCACGGGATTGCCCATATCACCGGCGGTGGACTGGCAGAAAACATCGAACGAATCACACCGGCCGGATGCCGGGTCGAAATTGACGGGAACAAATGGGAGCGGCCGGCGGTATTCGGATGGCTTCAACGGCTGGGGGATGTTGAAACGGACGAGATGTATCGCGTCTTCAATATGGGGATCGGCATGGCGCTGCTGGTCAGCCCCTTTTACGCCGATTCCATTTGCCGGATGCTGGCGGATGGAGGATATCCCGCGTGTGTAATTGGGCAGGTAAAGTCCGGTGAACGGGGCGTTACGGTCAGCAATCGGGACTGATCGCCGTCAGTTCGCACAGGTCAGCGTCGTGATTCCCTCTGTTTCTGGTTTTTGCGGAATGCATCTGGCATGGACAGGGAAACTGCCCAAAAGGTTATCGATCTGGAAACGACACTGGGGTTGTTACAGCGCGACTTTGAAAAACAGAACGAGATGATCCTGCTGGACGCCCGGCGGCTGGATCGGCTGGAAAGGGAAGTCAGGGAACTGCGAGACCGGGTGGAAATGGTCCGGGCAGCGGCAGATTCCGAGCCGATTCCGGACGAACGACCTCCCCATTATTGATCCGGATCCGGTTGGGAATCATGCCGCCGGTAAGATCGGGCGAGGTCGACCGGTTTTGCTCCCAACAGATAGCGGAGCTGAATCGTCCAATTGCGAAGTGTTTGCCGGATCACGCCATGCTGTTGCCACCGTCGTGGGCTGACGTAAAGCGGCAGATTAATTCTGGCTGGGGGGGAGGATTTCCGGAGCTGTCGCGAAATCGCCACGTCCTCCATCAACGGCATTTCGGGAAATCCGCCAGCCGAAAGAAACGATTCCCGCGTTACCCAAAGCGCCTGGTCGCCGAAAACGCAGCGCAGATATTTGGCGCGCATGCCATTGCCGAATTCGAGTAACCGGAACTTCAGGCCCGGGCTGTCGATGCGCTGGCGAAAGTATCCCCAAGTGAAACCGGCGGCCAGCGCGAGTTTAATATTCCCGGCGGCGTCCGGAGGCAAGCGGCAATCGGCGTGCAAAAAAAGAACCACGGTGCCAGTGGAAAGTCCGGCACCGTGGTTCATCTGTTTTGCACGACCGGGGCTGGCGGTGACCACCGTAGCTCCGGCTTGTCTGGCTTCATCGACCGAGTCGTCGGAGCTTCCTCCGTCCACCGCGATCACTTCCGTTGCTCCAGCCTGGATGGCAGACCAGACTGCGGAAGCGATGAAGGCCTGTTCGTTAATTGCCGGGATAATGACGGAAAGTCGCATGCCTCGGCACTGGTTTCGTTACTTCTTGGTTGTTGCCGAATCGACTTTGGAATCGGATGCTTCTGCGACCCGGGTGACGACGCCCGCCTGTTGCATGAACGTCTCGATTCCGGCAACCGATTGCAGTCCTGCCAGGTAACGGCGTTGCCACTGACCTTCGACCTTTTGGAACAACAGCAATTGTGGCAGACCCCGTTCGCCAATCAACTGGCTGGCGAGGGCAACCTGGGAATCATAGTCCACCGTCGCGTAGTTGACTCCAGAGAAAGCATTTTTGGCAACCAATTCCGGAATTGTTGTCGATTTCATCACCTGACACGGAGGACACCACTCGGCAGTTACCAAAACCAGCAAAGGCCGGTTGTTTTCAGCTGCCTGGTGATACGCTGTCGTGTAATCGACAGCCTCCTGGGCGAAGGCAACCGTGCTTACGGCTGCGAACGCCAATGTCAGAACGAATCTCATAAAACAACTCCTTGGTTACCGGCGAGAATGGTAAAACGGATTGAGGGTCCGGCAATATCTGATAGGAAAGCGTTGGCCGACCGCGAAAAACCTGTTGCTGTCCGGCACGTGGGAAGGGAAAACAGCGGGTTTTTCTCCACCCAAAAACACGTCAGGTGGGGACCAGCCTGCGTCTAATATCGGGCATGCCTTCTGCGGAGCGACATCACAATTCGGGATAATTGGGGCTTCTGCAGGGGCCTCTCGCCGATTCCTGGAAACCTGAAACGGTTGTAACCGGAGTTCTTGTAATTCCCCTGGCAAACTGTAACGGTCAGAAAAAAGATGGCGAAATGATCCAAAAGGAAACGGTGAAAAAAACCGGGCGTCTGCTATCATTCAATCTGGCTTGAGCGTTCCCAGGGAGACTGCACCGGCGGCTCCCCGGGCCAGGACAACTGTTTTCGGGACTGCCCTTTGTGGTGGCGATTGAATGAAACTGAGAGTGGGATTGATCGGGTTGGGCGACCACTGGCTAACACGCCATCGGCCCGCACTGCTGGCCCTGTCGGACCGGTTTGAGGTCAAGGCGATTTGTTGCGAGATCTCGCGCAAGGCAGAAACGGTTGCCCGCGACTTTAACGCCATGGCGATGGACGGATTTCGTGCGATGGTGGAGCGGGAAGACATCGATGCGGTCCTGGCACTGTCTCCCGACTGGGTTGGAGCGTTGCCGATGATCGCTGCCTGTGAATCGGGCAAGGCAGTTTTCAGTGCGGGTGCACTGGATATTAGGGCCGACCAGCTGGACTCGGTTCGCCAAAGAATCGAGCAGTCGGGGGTCGCCTTTATGGCTGAGCTGCCCCGCCGGTTTGCCCCGGCGACGATTCGATTGAAAGAACTGATTGCAACACGGCTTGGCCAGCCGCGACTCATGTTTTGTCATGAGCGCTTGCCGGCCGAGGCGCAATCCAACCGCCTCCGTCGCGGAAACTATTGCCCACTCGCCTGGCGGCATTTGATGGAACTGGTCGACTGGTGCAGCTATCTCGTGGGGCGTCCGCCGCATTCGGTGATCAGTGCGTTGCACGAGCAACATTCCCCCGAACGGGACGCCTGGTACCAGATGGTGAATCTTGGATTTCCGTCCGAATCACCGGACAAACCGCCGGTGATGGCTCAAATGAGCGTCGGGCATTATGTCCCCGACCGCTGGACCGACGCCCTGGCCTATCGCCGTCCGGCGTCGATCCAGATTTGTTGTGACCGCGGGATGGCCTTCATCGACCTCCCATCGAATCTGAACTGGTTTGATGACTCGGGCCAGCATTCGGAATCTCTGGAATCGGAGCGGCCGGTCGGCGAGCGGATGCTCGACCAGTTCTATCGCGCGGTGACCAGCCTGGTCCGTCGAAATGCTGATCTGAACGATTCAGTCCGTGCGATGCGGGTGGTCCAGGCTGCCATGGAAAGCGCCAGGACCGGCCTGCAGCAGAACCTGGACCTGATGAGCTGAGGTAGATTGCCATGACGGTCAGTGCGGCGATGTACGGTCCGCTGTGCGGACAGGTCCGGAAACTGCGGCACCGAATGACAGCAGGCGGGACGGTGGTCCGCACAGCGGACCCTACAATACTGGAACTGCGGCACCGAATGACAGCAGGCGGGACGGTGGTCCGCACAGCGGACCCTACAGGACTGCAAAACGGGGCGGGATCAACTAAAATAGACGGATGGTTTCGCTGGACCGGGGTGTTATCAAGCTGGTTTGTTTTCCGGACCTGGCGTCAAAAAATTTCACTTTGAACAATCGGATGAAATATGAGTCAACGAAACAATTGGACATTCCTGTTTGCCTTGGCGTTTTGTTTGTCGGCTTGGCTGCCGTTTTCGCCGGTCATGTTGTTGGGCCAGGATGTGGTCGTCGATCCGGCGAAGCCGGTTGCGGCCAGTACGCAGGATGAAGTTCCGAAAGACGCACAGAAGAAACCCGAGGGTTACGTCTTCACCATCGACCGGCTGATTGACACGACTCCGGTCAAGGATCAGGGGCAGACCGGGACCTGCTGGAGTTTTGCTACCGCCTCGTTTGTCGAGTCGGAAGTTATGCGGATGGGTGGTCCCCAGCTGGACCTTTCGGAAATGTTTATCGTACGGAAAATGTACGAGCGCAAGGCGCAGAACTATTTATGGCGTCAGGGGAAAACCAATTTTGGCGAAGGGGCTTTGGCACACGACTATATTAATACGATAGAAGCGGCGGGGCTGGTGCCCGAGCAGGTTTTTCCAGGGAATCGGGCCGAAGGAGGAAGCGGTCATGATCATGCGGAGGTCGAAGCAGTTGTCGGCGGCATGCTGAAGGCCCTCGAAGGTCGGGGCAAACTGGGTCATCGCTGGCACGATGCCGTCTCGGCCGTGCTGGATGTTTATGTCGGATCGGCACCCGAGCGGTTCGACTGGGAAGGCAAGTCGTGGACGCCAACCGAATTTCGGGATCATCTGGGAGTTTGTCCTGCCGATTACGTCAACCTGACTTCGTTTTCGCATCATCCGTTCGGCAAGCCGTTTGTGCTGGAGATTCCTGACAATTTCAGCGGTGGTTCGTTTGACAATGTACCACTTGACGATCTGATGGCCATTATGAATCGCGCCATCGATTCGGGTTATACCGTGGCGTGGGATGGAGATGTTAGCGAGAGCGGATTTGTGGCCGATCAGGGGTTTGCTGTGCTTCCGCCTGAATCGGGTGGTCAGCAGTGGCGACGGGCTCCGGAAAGTGAGCCAGCCGTGGATCAGCGAATGCGTCAGGATGCCTTTGAAGCCATGTCAACCACGGACGATCACCTGATGCATCTGGTAGGCCGGGCCCATGACCAGAACGGCCGGGCCTATTACATCGTCAAGAATTCCTGGGGAGTCAAAGGGAAGCTCGACGGATACGTTTATCTTTCCGAAGGCTACATCCGTATGAAAACGATGGCGATTTCCGTCCACCGTGATGTGCTCCAGCCCGGTCTGGCTGGCGGGGCGAATTCCGATGCGGGAACCGCAACTTCGGCTGCGGAGGCTGGCAAAACACAGGAAAACAAATCCGGTCCCGGAAACGACAAATAGTGCTTGGTGCGTAAGCCTGTTTATTTAGAATGGCTGGTCAGATTCCGGATGGAATCGACCAGCCTTCTTTGCAGGTTCACCCATTCCCTCCTGGGTCCGAGCGGGAATCGCTGCGAGATTTCCAATTCGATTCCCGCGTACGATTTGTCCGGCATTTCCTTTCTCAAGGAGGTGGTCAATCCGTCACTCGTTCCGCGGTACGGGCTGTTCCTGCGAATCTTCAGATCCGGCAGGGACGTTTTGAGCGTCTCAATCCAGCCGGTGCTGAACTCCACTTCGCTTTTTCGTGCAGGGTCAAACAGCAGTCCGATATCAACGTCCCGTTGCCGGCCGTCCATCACCGGTGTGAAGCTGTGAAGCGAAAGATGAAGCACGTTTGCGCCGCGACTTGTCAGGGATTCGATATCGCGGGCTATCGAAGTCCGATAAGGCTTCCAGTAATCGGTGACCAACTGGCTTCGTTCTTCGTCTGGGAGCAGTTTGGAATACTCCGAATACAGGCGGGGATGGTCAGCTGACCGGTTCAGTTCGACCAGCAACCGTGAAACCTCGCCGGCATGCAACGGAGTTCCCAGGTCGCGGCTGAGCCGGATCCCCAATTCCAGTGTGCCAAGGTCCCAACCGCGATGGGACTGCAGAATCTCGTTAGCGTTTTGAAACAGTTTTCGGTAACTGGCAGGAACATGGTTGGTCGCATGCTCACAGGACAGCAGGAGTTTCCAGTTTGTGCCCGATTTGACTGATTTCTCCATGTCGTTTCAGTCTCCGGTGTCCGGCAGGAACATCCTCCCGGCCTGTAGACAATCGCAAAGCTGTTGCCAGGTTTCGAAAAGCCGGTCCCTCGACGGAGAGCTGCCAAGCTGTTTCAGAATCCGGCCAGACAGGCAACCCGAGGCAAGGATTACATTCAGCGGCCCCCCGGACCGGTTTAGTTCCCGCAATTCCCTGTCATTCGTTGCCAGTTCAGCAACCAGGTCGTTCCACAGTTTCCCCAGCCGCACAGGATCGCCTGCACGGCCAAACTGCCGGAGGAATTCGGCGTCCGATGCGACTGCGTTCCCCGCATGCCGGATCGAGTCAACCATCAACGATTGCAAGGGCCCGGTTGCAATCGACTGTTGGGATGGAAGACCAGTCCATCGTTCGGAAACGATCGCTTTCAAAAGTGCTACGATGACTCCGATGATCGCAAGATCTGCTTCGGGCGATTCCTGAATGTCGAGAACCCGGATTTCAATGCTGCCACGTCCAAACCGGGCGATTGCACCACGCGAATTCAAAAACTCGTCCTGCAGAACTCCATCGGGATCGTGCGGTGCAATATCGCGATAGATGCGCTGGAAGATCCCGGAATCGTATTCGCGCTGGGTGAATACCGGCTCCGGAACGATGCCGGCCGTCAGCGAAGGGATTTTTGCCGAATTGGTCCGGTAGAATTCCATCCGGCTGTCTGCAAACTGCGAGATCGTTCCGCCGTAGACTGGCGAACTGGCTGCGATCGCCGGGAGCAGTGGCAGGACCAGCCGGATCGCCGCGTGCAACCGGCCAAACTCCTGATCATTCGCGAAGGGCAGGTTCAGGTGAACGCTTTGCAGATTCGACCAGCCGTGACCCCGGCAATCAAAGATCCGGTTATAGGCCACGTAGACCGGACTGTGTTCGTGCGGCCAGAGTTTCATTTCCGTGTCAGGGTTCATCCAGGGATGCATGGCCCCTGGCATCAACCGCCATCCCTGTTCTGACGCCAGGGAGTTGATTTTGCGGATGTGTTCCAGGAACACGCTGGACAATCCGTCAAGGCTTTTCGCGGGCCCGTCCGTTTTCAGTTCAATCACATGCGCGGCCAGTTCGTTGCTCCACGCAATTGGACCAAAGCTGATCTCGGACTGGATTCTGCCTGTTGCGAGACGAATGATTTCGTCGCAAACGGGGCGAACATCGAGTGTCGTCGAATCGACGAGCATGTATTCCAGTTCGACGCCAAACGCTTCGAACAAATGAAGTTTTCGGGATTCAGCCATCCAGTGTTCCAGCCTTGCGTTTCAAAATGCGGGATTGGGTTGCTGAACATACGGGCAGACGATTCTTCTGTACCCGGGCGACTAATGAACCCGAAACGGTAATGCCGTTGCGGGTATTTTGACAGCTGTTGCGGGGCTGTGATTGTAGATCGATTTTCCCAATCGTTCCTCCCCTTGCTAACGACCCACGCAATGCCTGAACGATTGGGGACAATCGTTCTACTCGTTCCGACCGGTTGATCATGAATACCCTGTTTTTTTCCGTTCGATTCTGCGGAGGAAAACGCTCATGATCCGTTGATACAGTTCGTCCTTCAACACGGCGTCTTCGACATTGGCATCGAGATTCGGGTTGTCGTTGACTTCAATCACGTAGAACTTTCCCGCAGATTCCTTGACGTCGACTCCGTACAGACCGTCGCCGATCAGGTTGGCGGCCTTGAGCGCGGTCTTGACAGCTTTTTGGGGAGCCAGTTCGACCGGTACCGTTTCGTTTCGTCCGTAGCGGCTGTCGCCGGTCCGTTCGCTATGGATGACCTGCCAGTGTCCGTCGGCCATGTAGTACTTGCAGGCGTACAGGGGCTGGCCGTCGATAATCCCGATTCGCCAGTCAAAGGTTGTGGGGAGGAATTCCTGGGCCACGATCAGATCCGACTCTTCGAAAAATTCGGCCAGTCGCACAGCCAGTTCCTGTTCGTCGCCGACTTTTACGACTCCCCGCGAAAATGCGCTGTCTGGTTTTTTGAGCACCAGCGGAAATCCGAGGCTGGCACCAATGGTCGATGCATTGTCGCGGTGTACAACGATTGTACGGGGAATCGGAATCTTGTGTCTCGTCAGCAACTCGGCGAGGTAGACCTTGTTGGTGCACCTCAAAATTGACACCGGGTCGTCGATCACAACCAGTCCTTCGCCGGCTGCCTTGCGGCTAAAACGATAGGCGTGATTGTTGATATAGGTCGTGTCGCGAATGAAGAGGGCGTCGTATTCCGCCAGGTTGCCGAATCGCTCTTTGGTAATCAGTTCGGCATTGATTCCCATTTTAGCCGCAGCACGAACGAACCGGTTGAGCGCTTTTTCGTCCGATGGCGGTTCCGGATCGGACGGGTCGCGCAGGATCGCCATGTCATAGCGGGTCCGGTTGTTGCGGCGGGTTTTGGTCCGCCGGTTGGCAAAATGTTTGGTCGCGGCATCGACCAGAAACGACTGGTGGCTGGCGGGTACGTCGTTGGCGGCGATCGGCTCGACCCGTCTCAGCTGCCAGCCGGAATCGCTTCGCGAAAAGTAAACCCGCAACAGGGGTGACTGGAACTGGCTGAACAGACTTTCAGCCAGTTTCTCATACCGCTTGGCCAGGTTTTGTCCGAAATAGATGCTCAGCACGAACTTGTCGCTGCGGATCGGCGCCAGACTGGTTTGCATCAGCCGTTCCAGATCGTCAGACGCCATCCGGATCACCGACTGGTTCTTCAGATCACGAACCGTAGCCACGTTGGGCAACGGTTTGTGTCCGCGGGCTTCGGCCAGCAGGGAGACGTAATAGCCTGTGGTCTGATATTTGTAGGAGCGGCAGAGGTTAAAGACTTTTGCATTGCGTTGTTCACTGAACGCAGGGTCCGTCAAATAGGTCCTGGCATCGACGACTTCGACGCCGGGCAACTGGACGGGCCAATCCTGGGGCGAGTTGGCCACTATGTAAATCTGCATGATTCTCAGCCAGCCGGTTTGTCGACCGGTTCCACAACCATCAAATTGGAATCGTAAGTAAGGACACCCAGCAGAACCGCACTTTGCAGCCGGTCCACACCAACGTGGTAGAAGCAGGAATTGCCCTCCTTGCCCGAAAACGGGTTGGGCAACCAGGGGTCGGCGATATGGACCCGCTCCGGCTCTGTATCATAACCATGCAGGACAACAAAATGCCCTTCGGGATCTCCCCGAACATCGTCTGGCTGGTTGGTGCGCCATATTTGTCGTGCACACTGGTATAGCCAGGTGGAACTGAGCCCGGTCAACAGCGGCGTTCCACGGTCGAGGTAGAACCGGATCACATCCCGGTTCATCTCGTGCATCAGGACTTCGCCTCCTGCCTGGATGAATTTGATGTAAGCCTGACAGGCGGCCTGCAGCCGGACGGAACGTTTGGACAATCGCTGGGACTCAAGTTTCGCCACCAGATCAACAACCGGCTTCCGGGCGCCAGCCGGGTAATCGTGATTTCCGTTCGGGTCGGGCGCTCCATTCAATTCCGGGGCGAACCAGGTTGGGTCAAAGACCCGAAGGTTGTACGTATAAATCCGGACGGTGTAGCCACGTTCGAGGGCATATTCGCCCATCAGAACAGCCAGCGTACCGCCAGAATCCAGCGATGGAGTATTCCGGATGACTTCCTGCAATCCGATATCGTCGCCGTAATATTGAAAGACCGACGCCAGGCACGAAGGCCCACAGGTCGTTTCGTCAGGCTGGGCCTGAATCCGGAATTCAATCTTCCTGGTCATCAATGGCCGGGGTCAGGCCGCCAAAAGGTGGGCGAGCCGTCAAAAAAGTGTACTAATCCATTGCACGTGTCGAACCAGCCGATTTGACCGTTCCGACCGTGAAACTGCAAGCACGGGCAGCTGGATGTGATGCCCATCGGGTTCCTCAAACGCGAAACCGGGACTCCAACGCTGGGCTACGGTCCTGGAACGGGGTGAGCGACATTCGAGAAACCTGACTCGCCGATGAATCAGGAATTCCCGTCCTGGGGCGGAACCTCTTTGCGAACCGACTCACAAAAGACATCAAACGAAATGCTGGGGTCCATCTCCTTCAGCTCTCGGCGAATATTCTGAAGCTGCAGATCGGCCATGGAAACCGTTTGGTCATGATTCAGCTCGGAAGCTCGGAGCGTCGGTGCTGACCTGACCGTGTTGGCGCCTGATTTATCGTTGCCCGCTGATTCCGGGTCGCCAGGCAGATCGACACTGCGATCGGCTCCGGGAGCCAGTTTGTTCGAAGGATCATTGTGACTGGGTATTGAAACTGGTAAAGCGAGCGCTCCAATGTCTTCCTGTCTTAATTCACCGGATTTTACGGTTGATTCAGCGGATCCCATTCTGGCTGATCGCCTGGCATCGTTTTCTGCAATGTCGACCGATTTCAGAATGTTGGTTGGCCGCATGGACGTATTCGGGATCATCTGGCCAGGCAAAACCGCCGGGGGAACGCCAGACGATGAAACCGGTTGTGGCCTGTCCTGTGCGGGTATGGTCTGGAAGGGTTTTTGTTCGCGGGGCCTGTCCTGGAGTGGCTTCAGGGCCGGCTGCTGGGCTACCGGTCGCTGAACGGGGAGATCCGGTTTTGATTTCGGTTCTGGCGTCACAGGCTGTTGCGATTGCTTCCCGGATTGTTGTTCTGCTATGGCAGATGCTGGAATCGGCGAGGGACTGGGCGGCTGCATTAGAGGAGCGGGTATTGCCGAAATCGACGGGGCCGGTTCTGTAACAAACACTTGGGGTGTCCCGGACGGAACGGTACTGGCGACCGGCGAAGTTGACTGGGTATTGTGGTCTGCGGGCCTGGACGCTCCGGCCAGTTTGGGTGAAACCGGATTTGCATTCAGCACGACCAGTCCAAGTCCGATCATCAATCCTCCCAGCAGTCCAGCCAAAACCATCGCACGTTTGGAAATTCCGTCCGGGCGGGTACCCAGTTGCGGTTCGCCGATTCGTGTAATCAGGCTGACATCCCCAGCCGATTCTGCGAGCGCCTGGATTTCAGCAAGCTCGGTTCTTGTTTTGGCCAGAGCTTCCCCTCGCTTGGTCAACTCGTCGCTGAGACTCTTGTAGGTTACCCGCAGTTTGCCAAGGTCGATCAACCGGTCTGCGCACTTCTGTTCATCGCCGGACAACCTGACCACTTTTTGTTCATAGAGACCGAGCTGCGAAACCAGTCCCTTTTCGGTCGAGTCGAGCACCGACCGGATCTGGTCCATGGTATGGATGGCAGCAGTTTTTGCATTTTCCAGCAGGGGATGACCCGAGTCATATTTACCCATGGCCACCGACAGGGCCAGTCGCGCATCGATCAGGCCGTCATGCAGCCGTTTGAGCACCGGTTGCAGTTCCAACAAGTCATTGCTGGTCGTCAGATAATCATCAGCGGTTTGTTGCATAGCGAGGCGAATCAGTTCAAGCTGTTTGGCAATCCGTTCCCGGTCATTTTGGGCGCCGCGGATTTCCAGCCGGATCTGTTCCAGAGACCGTTGCAGGTCTCCCGCTCCTGAGTTTGGATCGATCAAACCGCGAAGCGACGCGAGATCCGCGCCGACCGACTGTTCCACGTTTTGAATTTCCCGAACCAGCTCGTTGTAATGTTCACTGGTTCGGGCAACGTTGGACGCCAGCTCGGCCTGCATACTGGCCATCATGTTAGTTCGGACCACGCGAACATGACTCTCGATTTCCGAGGACAGTGATTGAATCAGATTCTGGGCCCGTTCGGGCGACGTTTCCTTGACCCGCACCACGAAAACCTCGGTCTTGCCGAACTCTCCGCCATTGGGGGCCACGATGGAAATCCAGCGCTGGTATTTTTCGATATCTTCGCTCGAAAGTTCCGCGCTTTGACCACTTTCTCGCACCGCAGCGCGAATTACTTCCGGCTTGCGGGCAATGTGGAAGATTGTTTCCTGGGCAGCCTTCATCGATTCCAGACTGTTGAATCTGCCCGGCTTGAATGAATCGCCCAGCAGATCATCACGGACGACCAAAGACTGGCTGGCTGTCCAGTTGCCGGGGTTAAGGAACGCCCATCCCCCGGCCGCAATTGCACAAAAGAATCCACAAGCGAGCGCAAATCGCCTGGCCCCAAAGCTGTCCAAGCCTGGAATGGCGGACAGGACCTGGTCAATCTGTTTAATGATTCCTGACATGGTCCGTTTGGTTCAATGCAAAAGAGGGCACTATCGGCGATTCGTACCAGACGAACATCGACCAGTGAAAAACCGGAACTTTCGACACAATCGGAATCAGCAGGACGTTACAGGTGATAGCAGACAAAGAACTGGTAAAAGTGCCAGAGTTGACGTCAATAACCTGGTTTGCGTGACCGTCAATGTTTCCCAGGCTTACAGATCAACGGTCCTGGAAATTCCCGTCCAGTTCAATCTGCAGCCAAATACCCAGCAAAGGGTTTTGCATCGTCACTGCAACGATGTTGTCAAACTCCAGGCTCAATTCCAGCTTCCTGGCGCCGGCTGCCTGGGCCAGAATCGGCCGGCTCAGCCAAACTTCATCCCTGGTCGTAAATTCCAGCCCGTCCCCATCCAGTTGCCCATGAAGTGATGTGTTTGGCTCCGCGAAAATCCTGATGCGGACAACCTGACCCGGCGTGATTCCGGTCGGCCAGTTGAATTGCCTCGTCAAACGAAGCCCTACCGGATCGGCCCCGCTGGATGCTTCGTACTGCATCGCCTGGAGAAATGCGTCCCATGTGGATTCATCATGTATTCGAGACCGGGGCAGTTCCGTGGGCACTCCTGACCGAATCAACGCCCAATTCCACCTGCTACCATCCAATGCAATGAGGTGGAATGCGCTTTCTGGAAACTGTTCTGGCAAGCCAAATCGTCCCGTCAATTCATTCGAATGAAACAGCCGGAACGGTCATTTGCCGATCGTATTCAAGGTCGCAATGATTTCGCTGCGGCTGGCAGGGTCTTTTTCGAGCGCCAGTGCCCGCTTCAATTGCAAACGGGCCTGGCCATATTCGCCTGATTCAATAAACTCCGCAGCATTGTCACGCATCTGACCGATCTTTTTCGCGAGGTCAGATTGCCTGGCTTCCTGCTCTGCGCGAATTGCCTTTACGCTTTTTTCTCCCAGGGTGGCCGTCGATGATGCGTAACGTGCTGCACGGGAATCAGTGACGACAGTTTCAGGCAATCGCTCACCCAATTCTGTCAGATCCAGCAACCCGCTGGACATGGCGCGCGTGACACCATTGTCGATAACTCCATCATTTCCCCTCCCACCCAGGACCGGAACAACGCTGGTTACAAAAGGAGACAGCTGGCCGGAAAAGAGTGACCCTCCGTAACCGTTTTGGACTGTCAACGACGGTGCACTGGAAGAGACGCTGCGAGTACTCCCTTTTCCCATCTCGAAATTCAGTGAGTAACCTGAACCGTTGGGATTCAGCTGACCAAATCCAAACCGGGCACTGCTGGACGGATCGTAACCGCCAAAAGGGGGAATGGTTGGACCGAAACTTCCCTGCGAGAATCCCGGCCCCTGACCGAAATTGAAAAAACCAAAACTGCCCGACCCGTTAGCAGGGGCCGAGCCAAACCGGGCGCCAAAGTTGACACCCATCCGTTCGTAATAGCTGTCTGAAACGTTGGTGTAGGGTACAGTTACGTTGATCTGCTGCGCATCTGCTGATTGCGGCAGCGGAAAACTGCAAAACACCAACAGAATTACGATCGCTCCCCAACCTGTCTGTTTGGTCATGGCCATATCCTTTCCAGCGGGCTGGAAACCTGATGTGTTGCCCCGGTTTGCCTCCGATCCGATTATACCGGTCACCATCCCGATTGCGACCAGGATTCAAAAGCCAAAAAAAAACGACCCCTGATGGAGTCGTTGGGACCGGTCTTGATCCCGGTTCGGGAGCTTTAACCCGGAATTAACCTTCGCGGGGACGAACAGCCCCAGTCAAACCGGAATAATCCTTGCGGTCGCTGCTGTGCCACAGGGGTTGCCCCAGATGGATGCGGCTCCGCAATACTTCAATCTTCGCTTCTGATCCGGCTGGAGCGTCAGTGGGTCCAAACCCCTGGCTTTCATCCGGCAGAAAGTCCTCGTCATGACCGTATTTGAGAATGAACTCAAAAACGTTCCCGATTTTCTTTCCGTTATTGTTTGACATCAATCATTCCCTTTCAATTGGAAAACAAGGCTATTTGTCTGCTGACTCTTGCGAGTCAGATTTGGGTCAATTTTTTTTTGTTCCCTGGCTTTGAGGGCACAAAGAGGATTCGGATTCCGGGCGTCAAGTGTCACGCTTTTCTTTGCAGAAGCGGTTAAAGACCAAGCCAGCTGCCGGGACCAATTCCATTCTCTGGTTAAGGCAGATCGCGGAGAGGTTGCGGATAGCCGAATCCGATGAAGGTATTATTTGCGATCAAAAGACAATGTCAACAATTTCCCCCAAAATAAACTGCGTGATTTTGGCGCAGGAGCGTGGCCCGCGAGAGTTTGTTCCTTCAGCGACGATTGGAGAAACCCTGCCGGGAAAATCTGGGGCTGAATAATGCCCTGATTTCGCTCAGTCGGATCCGAACCAGACTTCAAATTCTGGATGTTATTATACCCAGTTGTGTCAACGAGGGCAAAAAAAACCGGAAGTCGGCTACGGCAAGTTCCAAGCCATTAAGCTGACGGAATAGTGCCAATTCAGGCGTTCCGGTCTCTCTCACCGGGTTCCTGCCGGCATCCCGTGCTCTCAACGCAATTTCCAGCTTTGTTGCACGACGATTTGGGCTCATTTTCAGACCAGCGACCCACGGGCCTGGAGTATCGGGCGATGTCACCCGATGCCGGTCAAGCCGGCTATTCCCTCCAGGACCTGTCACGATAGAGTCAACGAACTTTTCAGGGGTTCCAGGACAGAATTGCACAACAGGAGGCCCAAAATGTGGATCCAAACGAGCTTCAGGATGCAACCGGTTCCCCGTGGAAGTCACCTGATTACGAAACAAGTGCTGCAAAAGGTGCCGGAAATCGGCAGGGTCCGGATCGGAATGATGAACCTGTTTTTGAAACACACCTCGGCAGCGCTGACCGTAAACGAGAACGCCGATCCGGACGTTCGGGCCGATATGGAAACTGTGCTGAATCTTATAGTCCCGGAAAAACAGCCCTTTCGTCATACGTCCGAAGGGAGGGACGACATGCCAGCCCATGTGAAAGCTTCCCTGTTCGGCGCCAGCCTGTCGATTCCCGTCCGGGATGGACAGTTGGATTTGGGTACATGGCAGGGAATCTGGCTGTGCGAGTTCCGGGACCGGGCGACGGCCAGAGAAATCGTCATTACCATTCATGGCGAGTAACGGCTACTTTCATTAGGCCAGTCCCGGCGGATGAAAAGATGCATCGCTTTCATAGTCCGCCAATTTTCCCTCTTCTACTTCGAATCGTCGTCCAGCAAAACTGAATTCCCAATTGACCAACAAACCACTCAACGTCGGGCTGGCGGAATCGCCGAAGTTCCGTAATGGCAACCAGATCAGCATTCGCGGTGCGAGGACCCATAATCTGAAATCGGTGGACGCCGATATTCCCCATGGACAATTGACCGTAATCACCGGGCCAAGCGGTTGTGGCAAGAGTTCCCTGGCGGTGGACACGTTGTTTGCCGAAGGCCAGCGGCAGTACATCGAGACGCTTTCGACGTACGCCAGACAATTCGTTCACCAGATGCCCCGGGCAGATGTCGACCAGATCGACGGGCTGGAACCGACGTTGCTGATCGACCAGCATGCAGCCGCAACTGGAAAACGGAGTACCGTTGGAACCGTAACCGGAATCCACGATTACCTGCGTCTGCTGTTTGCACGACTGGGAGTCGTCCATTGCCACCATTGCGGAAATCCGGTCCAGCAACAGTCGCAGGACAGAATTGCGGATTGGGTATGCCGGTTGCCGGAAGGGACCCGTGTGATGCTGTTGGCTCCTATGGTTCGCAACCGGAAAGGGAAGCATGCCGAAGTCCTGAACCACATTCGAAGTGAGCGGCTGGTCCGTTGCCGCATCAATGGCGACGTTCACGACATTGAAAATGCACCGGAACTGGACGCCCGAAAAAATCATTTCATCGAAGCGGTAACGGACCGGATTGTCGTTCGCGAAGGCTGCGAATCGAGGCTGGCCGAGTCGATTGGTTTGTCCGTTTCGCTGTCTGGCGGAACGGTTTCCGTAGCGTGGCAAAGCCGGGATGCAGGAGATGTCTGGCAGGAGACCCTGTTCAGTACCAAACATTCCTGCCCCGATTGTGAAATCAGCTATCCACCGGTCGAGCCACAATTGTTCAGCTTCAACAGTCCCGAGGGTGCCTGTACGACCTGTGAAGGCCTGGGCCAGTTGGAACAGTTTCTTCCCGACATGGTTTTGTTTGAACGGAACCAGTCGCTGAAAGACGGGGCCCTGGCGTTCTGGAATTTGTTGCCGCCCCGAAAGAAGAAGACCTTTTTGACCGGGATTGTTCCCTTGCTTGAGTTTTCCGGTTTGACGACAGAAATGCCTGTGTCCAGCTGGACAGAAAAACAACTCGGTTGTTTTTGGAGCGGCGACGGTGCCCGGCTTCTGGGTCTGGCGACGGTGCTGGAAAAAATGCTGGCCACGGCAATTGATGATGATCTTTTGGAAAGTTTGGAGTCGTTGCGGGCAGACACGAAATGTCCCGGCTGCAAAGGGACCCGGTTGCGCCCGGAGTCGCTTGCCGTCACGGTCGGTGACCGGGACATTGGCCAGGTTTGCGAAATGACCATCGGAGAAGCCGAAGATTGGTTGGTCCTGCCAGAACTGGACGCCAACCACGTGATCTCGGCGCCGATCCTGACCCAGCTGCGAAGCCGAATCAGATATTTGATGGATGTTGGGCTGTCGTATTTGTCTATCAACCGGACTGCCCACTCGTTAAGCGGAGGGGAGTTCCAGCGGGTTCGCCTGGCAGCCGCCATCGGCAACGATTTGACCAGCTGCTGTATCGTCCTCGACGAGCCATCGATTGGCCTGCATCCCAGGGACAGCAACCGCCTGATTGCTGCCCTCGGGAAACTGCGCGATGCGGGCAACACGGTAGTCGTTGTTGAACATGACGAATCGGTGATTCGCGCCGCAGACCGGATCATCGACATGGGGCCCGGTGCCGGGCGACATGGAGGAACGATCCTGGTCAGCGGGACACCGGAGGAAATCTGCGCCGATCATCGTTCAATCACAGGACGGTATTTGACCGGCTCCGCCCATGTCGACGTCGCCTTGCGATTGCGGCCTCCTCCCGACCATGATTCCGGCTGGATCTGCCTGACCGGATGCAGGGGAAACAATCTGACCGACTTGACAGTCAGGTTTCCAACTGGATTGTTGACGGTTGTTACCGGTGTTAGCGGTTCCGGAAAAAGTACGTTGGTGAACGAAACGCTTGTTCCCGCGGTGCTGGGGAAACTTGGACTTTCGGCGAGAGAACCGGCCAGCCATACTGCGTTGACCGGTGCGGATTGCATTACGCGACTGGTTCCGGTCGATCAAAAGCCATTGGGTCGAAACATGCGGGGCTGTCCCGCGACTTTTTCGGGTGTCATGAATGCCTTGCGTCATCTGTTTGCCAGCACCCGTGAAGCCAAACGGTTGGGCTTTGGTACGGCACAATTCAGTTTCAATTCCAGCGCGGGCTGGTGCCCCGAATGTTCAGGGCATGGTCAGCGAAAAATCAGCATGAACTTTTTGCCGGACATGTATGTCACTTGCGATGCCTGTGACGGCTCCCGATACAACCCCCAAACCCTTTTGTGCAGATTCCGTGGCGTTACCATTGGTGACGTGCTGCGAATGGAAATCGGGGACGCTGCCCGGGAATTCTCCAATGTTGCGAGGATCCACCAATCGCTGAAAACGCTGGTTGATGTCGGACTGGGTTATTTGCAGCTGGGCCAGCCGACTTCCACACTGTCCGGTGGGGAATGCCAGCGATTGAAACTGGCGAGGGAACTTTCGCAATCCACATCCGGGCATACCCTGTATGTGCTGGACGAGCCGACGACTGGCTTGCATTTTGAGGATGTCCAGCGATTGCTTCGGGTTTTGCAGCAATTGGTGTCACAGGGTAACAGTGTTATTGTGATTGAGCACCAGATGGACGTTATTCGGCGGGCTGACTGGATCATCGATCTCGGCCCCGAAGGTGGGGCTGGCGGGGGTCGGCTGGTTGTTTGTGGGACGCCGTCGGACGTCGCTTCCTGCAAGGACTCCTATACCGGACAATGGCTGGCGGCCCAGTCCCTGAACTGATACGAACGAGTGGAATCCAGCATGCCAGATGAGAAACAGGAACCGGCGATTTTGCAT
>Ga0163150_10003479_pt1 | contig 22141 bp, 20 predicted proteins | sample OliLakLV19P2IB_FD_148628 | JGI IMG/M metagenome (GOLD analysis project Ga0163150, IMG submission 148628) | Freshwater microbial mat bacterial communities from Lake Vanda, McMurdo Dry Valleys, Antarctica - Oligotrophic Lake LV.19.P2.IB | ecosystem: Environmental > Aquatic > Freshwater > Lake >...
CATTTATGGAGACACTTACTACCCCTGCTTATCGCACGATAAGCAACCATGTATTTGCTGTATGGCGGCAAAAATTATCGAACGGACAAAATGCATTATTTGCTCTTCGTTCCTATCAGCCCGGCGAAGTAATTGCTGATTTTTCTGCCGGAACTATTTCTGCAGAGCCAACTTATTTAACTGTTCAGGTTGGTATTGGTAAGCATATTACATTACAACCGGAGTTTCTGCAATACATCAACCACGGTTGCGACCCCAATGTATTTTTTAATACTACTACCATGCAGTTGGTGGCTTTAAAGGAAGTGGAACAAGAAGAGGAAATGACTTTTTTCTATCCCTCCGCCGAGTGGAAGATGTCACAATCATTTAATTGTTATTGCGGAAGCCCTTACTGCATAGGCGAAATAAGAGGTGCCGCCTTTCTTTCAAGAGAAGCACAAGAAAAATATTGTCTAACTGATTTTATACAACAGCAATTGGCAAAACGATCAGCCAGGCTGAAAGTAGCATAGTATATGAAGGTATCTGAAGCCACCCGGTTATTAAAACCCTATACGATTTGGGTATTAGCCCCTCATCTTGAGTCTGACGAACCCAATATTCAGCATTACTACGATTTTACCCAAAGCATAAAAGAATACACCAGCGTATTTGAAGAACTGAAAGCCGAATGGAAATGGCAACCGGTTAAGATGGATAATTTTAAAACCATCATTGCGTCCATTGCCGAAAGCAAAAACGGCAAAACTCCATTAGTGTTAAATCTCTGCGATGGCGATGAAGTAAATGGAACGCCGGGTGTATCTGTTATTCATGAATTAGAAAAGCATGGATTGATCTATACAGGCTCGGATGCACATTTTTATGATATAACCACTTCCAAGATACCGATGAAGAAGGCGTTTGATAAAGCCGGGGTGGCAACAGCTAATTGGAGAGTAATTACCGATAAAAAAGGTTCGACCAAAGGAATTTGTAAAAGAGTTGGAACACCCATCATTATCAAACCGGCAGTTTCGGGAGGCAGTATGGGTGTTTCTGTAAAAAACGTAATATCAACAGAAGAAGAGCTGGCTAAGAGGGTTGAAGAAATATACAAAGGCTATCGTGGCTGGAACCTGTTGATAGATGGTTTGTTTGTGGAGCAATTTATAACAGGTCCGGAGTACACCACTTTTATTACCGGTTCTTCTGATGACGCTGAAAATTGTATTGTTTACGAACCGGTAAAAAGAGTTTTTCATGAATCGCTGCCGGAGTCTGAGCAATTCTTATCCTTTGACCGCCTCTGGGAAATTTATGAAGACGAAGCCCCGATGCCTGCCAATGAAAACTTTTATGAGTATGGTCCGGTAGAGCCATCGTTGATTCCTGCATTAAAGCAATTAAGTCTTGATGCGTACAAAGCCTGTGGCGGAAAAGGATATACCCGGATAGACATTCGTCAGGATGCTGCCACCGGTAAATTATATATGCTGGAAGCAAATGCTCAATGCGGCCTAAGCGAAGACGAAGATTATACTTCCATTGGAGCAATATTGAAAGTTTCTGGTGTGTCGTTTACAGAAATCATTGCTGAAATACTAAAAGATGCTCTTAGAAGAAGTGTGGTGAAACAAGTGCCGGTAAAGAAAACAGCCGGCAAGAAAGTAACTACTAAAAAGACCGTTTCGGTCAAATAATTTGTCACCCTGAGTTTGTCGAAGGGGCTTTTTGTATTCTACTACTTATTACCTTAGCATAGCATGAAAGTTTGTGTACTGCAGCCAGATTATTCAACCACCGGTGTTGATTATAAAAACTACGACCCGCCACGGGACTTATCCGTCCTGATACCGGAAGCAGAAGTACACAATGTGTTTCTTAATAAGCTAACCACTTACAAGCAATTAAAAGAACTTAGCAAACAAGGCTACGATATTTTTGTCAACCTCTGTGAAGGTTATTTGGAATGGGAAGTACCCTCTATTGATGTTATCTATACATTGGAGATACTTAATCTCCCTTTTACCGGACCAACCACCAAACTATACGATCCGCCGAAGGAGCTCATGAAGTACCTGGCCTATTGCGAAGGAGTAAAAACTCCCGGCTATGCTATCATTAATGAACTGAATGATGTGGATGATGCGGTGATGCATTTGGCGTTCCCTTTATTTGTAAAGCCAGCTAAGGCCGGTGATAGTTTGGGTGTAGATGAGCATTCTTTAGTTCATAATAAAATTGAGCTACAGCAAAAATGTATCAGCATACTCGATGAGTATGGTCCGCTGCTCGTAGAAGAATATATTGCAGGAAGGGAATTTACCGTACTGGTTGCTGCTAATGTTGACGTACACAGCTGTACCGTTTTCAAACCAGTCGAGTATCTGTTTCCGGAAGGAAGAGAATTTAAAACCTATGCTTTAAAAACATCGGAACTGCATCCGGATTGTAATGTGCCTTGTAATGACCCCGTATTAGACAAACAACTTCGTTTGGCCACGGAAAAAATATTCAAAGGTTTCAATGGTGTTGGTTATGCAAGATTAGATTTCCGGGTAAATCATAAGAACGAAATTTTCTTTCTCGAAATAAATTTTACCTGCTCCGTTTTTTATAAAGACGGATACGAAGGTTCAGCAGATTACATCTTAAAGCATGACGGAATCGGCCAGCCTGGTTTTTTACAGCACATGATTGCCGAAGGAATTGCCCGTCATAAAAGAGGAAAGAAACCTTTTGTAATGAAGGGGAATTCCATTGCCGGTTATGGTATCTATGCCAACCGTGATATAAAGGAAAGAGAAATAATCTTTATTGGAGAAGGAAAAGCACAACGCATCATCACCAAACGGTTTGTTGAAAAGAACTGGAATGAAGATAAAAAACTACATTTTCGCCGCTATGCGTATCCAGTTAGCGAAGAGCTTTTTATACTCTGGGATGATGACCCTTCGGAATGGGCACCACAAAATCATTGCTGCGAACCCAATACAGCTTTCGACGGTCTTAATGTATTAGCGATAAAAAATATATCCAAAGGCCAGGAACTTACTCTTGACTATGCAGACTTCCTGGATGAAAATATGGAGCCCTTTAATTGTCAATGCGGAGCCGCCTCTTGCAGAGGAGAAATTTCGGGACCCGTTGCAAACTCTCTTACTGTAAGAGAAAAAGGGTTGAAACAAGAAGCCTGACTATTTCAATCCCTTTAATATTTGCCGGCTTCCATCATCCAATGCTTTTGAAGCCGCATCATCTGCTTTTCCGTCATACTTTCCGCTTACATTTGGTTGTAAACGGGTAGAGCCATCAGCAAGTTTTATCAGGGTTAACGTGGCCTCAATATTAAAGGAGGCGGCGGAATTAGGGTCGGTATTTTTAATTGCTTTTAGCAATCCACCCACTTTACTGCCCGATTTAATTTTTACAAAATCAGTAGACAGCGTATAGTCGCAGTTATATTTTCTTGCATCTTCTTCTGAGTTTACGGCTATGGCATCTATAGTGCCATTCTTTAATGAAGTAGCGAGGTGTTGTTGCAATAACGGAGTTTGCAATTGTCCATCACCCCCTTTTGGTTCATACACACCTATACGAATAGTTCCTGGCATTTTTTGTTCTGCAGGAATTGTGTTGGTTTTACCATTATCAGTATTCTGGTTCTTGTACTGATTCATCATTTCATTCATGTCAAACTTATCCTGCAGGTCGTTTTCATTCATCGTTTGTGTATAGCCTAATGGAATTTCAAACAGCATAGAATCCAGCTTTTCTGTAGAGAACTCCAATGTTTCCAGTGAAGTTGCAAACTCAGTTGTTTTGGAAGTACCATCTCCCATTATTATCGTCCTTGTTTCGGTTAATGGAAAACCGAGTTTTCCTTTTCCGCTGCGGTGAGTTACATAACGGTCTTTGCAATCTGGCTGTTGCTTTTCTATGGGATTGGCGGTAGTTGTTGGGGTATAACGTATCGGGCAATTAAACTGCGGCAAATCAATATACCACCCATCTGTTTTAATGACAATACTATCCTTCATAGTACAGGCATCGGGAGTTGGTTTTATTTTCTGCGAAGTCCACACATGCCTGGCCGTAAAGCCGTTCATCTTTTTTCTTTCCCCTGTATCATTAATACTGTACCACATATGAATGACCCCTCCTTTTTCGGGAGTGGTTTTGGGCTGAGCTACGGGTTTGGTTTTTACCGGCGGGGTTTTTACATCCTCTTCAATTACTTCTTCTTTTACAAACGGCTCAATAAAGTACATTTTTTTCTTATTATTTACCTTAATAGTTCGCTGTAGGTCGCACTGCTCAATAGTTATAGGCGGAGCAGGCATTCCCATCATTGCGCTGCTCTCTGTTCTTTTACGCATTCCTTTTACATAGATGGTGGATTCAGTATTCATGCCCATCATGCTGGTGGATTGTTTCAGCTTGTATTGCTGGGCATTTGCGGTATTGCTTATTGATAATACAGCTATAAGGATGGCTGTGAAAAAGAAGAACGACTTTTTCATGTTATAAAGTTTGAGTGAAGTTAATTATTTATTCAAGCCACAAAAATGAGTTTGATATTTCCCTAAAGAAGGCGGGGTTTTTAGCAGACGAATAGATAAAAAATTAGTTGCAGGAAAATAGCAAGAGTACACACCGGAGGAGGCCAAAGAATGTCATCGTCCCATAAAAACCATCAGTATCTGTACATCGCTTGGGTTAATACCTGATATGCGACTGGCCTGCCCTAGTGTTCTCGGTCTGATTTTGCCGAGTTTTTCCCTTGCCTCATTTCCGAGAGAAGCAATTTTTTTATAATCAAATGTTTCTGGGATTTCTAATTCTTCCAATTGCGACATTTTTTTGACCAACTCCTTTTCCTTTTCTATGTACACATCATACTTTATTTGTATAGAAGCTTGTTCAATAGCATCTTTTGAAAAACCTTTCAATGCTTCTTTTAGTCTTGGTAATGCATCTGCAAATTCATCTAACTCAACATCAGGACGCAGCAATATCTTTTGTGCTTTTTGTTTTTCAGCAATTGGCGAAGAGTTAATAGAAGCAAAATAGGAATTGATTTCTTCCGGCTCAACACCAAAATCTTTCAGAATTGATTTTATTTCTTCTACCCCATTTCTTTTTGCAATTACTTTATCAATTCTTTCCTGTGAAGCAAGGCCGAGGCGGTAGCTTAGTTCTGTCAAACGCAGATCAGCATTGTCTTGTCTTAATAATGTTCTGAACTCTGCTCTTGAGGTGAACATCCGGTAAGGCTCATCGGTTCCTTTACTTATTAAATCATCAATTAATACCCCGATGTAGGCCTCACTTCTTTTCAAAATAACCGGCTCAAGATTTCTTGTTTTCTGATGTGCATTAATTCCCGCCATTAATCCCTGGCAAGCCGCTTCTTCATAGCCGGTGGTTCCGTTGATTTGTCCGGCGAAAAATAAGCCTTGTATAAGTTTTGTTTCTAATGTGTACTTTAATTGAGTAGGAGGAAAGAAATCATATTCAATGGCATACCCCGGACGAAACATTTTTACTTTCTCAAACCCCACTATATTACGAAGTGCTTCGTATTGTACGTCTTCTGGTAAAGAAGTGGAAAATCCATTCACATATATCTCAACAGTATTCCATCCTTCCGGTTCTATAAAAAGCTGATGCCTTTCCCGTTCTGCAAACCGGTTGATCTTATCCTCTATGCTGGGGCAATACCGTGGTCCTACCCCATCAATTCTTCCGGCAAACATGGGGCTTCTTGAAAATCCGGTTTTTAAAACATCATGGACCTTCTGACTTGTATAGGTTATCCAGCAACTTCTTTGTGACTTCGGTTTTTCAATATCGAGGTAAGAAAAGCCAACCACTTCTGCATCGCCCGGTTGTTCTTCCATTTTCGAATAATCCAAGCTACGACCATCAATTCTTGGAGGAGTACCCGTTTTTAGCCTGTCACTTTCAAAGCCAAGGGAAACCAATTGTTCTGTGATTCCGGTGGCTGCCTTCTCCGCCATTCTTCCGCCTCCAAAATTCTTTTCTCCAATATGAACGATTCCGTTCAAAAAGGTCCCATTGGTCAGCACCACCGATTTAGATTTTATCTCATGCCCTAAGCCTGTAACCACTCCACTACATCTTCCATCCTTTATTAAAAGTCCTTTTACCATGTCCTGGTAAAAATCAAGGTTTGGTGTTTGTTCCAGCATTTCCCTCCATTTAATGGAGAAAAGCATTCTATCGTTTTGTGCTCTTGGGCTCCACATTGCCGGCCCTTTACTTCTATTCAACATTCTAAATTGAATCATGGATAGGTCGGTCACAATTCCAGAGTATCCGCCCATCGCATCAATTTCCCTTACAATTTGCCCTTTGGCGATACCACCCATGGCCGGATTACAGCTCATTTGGGCAATGGTCTGCATGTTCATCGTCACCAAAAGGGTTTTGGAACCAAGATTTGCCGCAGCTGCAGCCGCTTCACAACCAGCATGTCCGGCACCAACTACTATTACATCGTATTCTGGAAACATAAGTGGGCAAAGGTATTCCGTTCTGGTGGCTACTTCTCAAACTTTTTTACGAAAGCAATCTCCTTATTTACCTCATCTATATTGCGGCCGCTATTCAACAACTCAAATTCAAAAACGCTGTACCCTTCAATCATATTTAAGTATTCCCAGTGATCTCTTATAAAAGCCTGTTGTGGTTCTGAGCTTACAAAGTCTGATAATTCCAGTCTGTCAATCTTTTCAAGCAGCCTAAGACAAGGGGTATAGTTTGTTTTTTCATAAAGCTCCTTAAAGTAATTTTTTGCAGCCAGTACATCTAATCTATTTCCCCGGTCTTTGTTTAGCTGAATTTTTTCAATCCTGATGTTAGTAAAGTTCCAACACAGTTTAAGTTCTTCCTCTTTGGAAAAGTCAAAGTAAGTAACGGGAATGATATGGTCGAACTGCCAGGCTTGGCCAAAGCTATCCCAATTTATGCCCGGCTGAAACTGATATTCAAACCATTGCCGCATATTATGTATATCTAAACCAAAATATGGTGCATAAGCCACACATATATGTTTCTCTAAAACGTACCGCCGTAGTGAAATCTGCCATTTTCTTTTTTCCCTAAACTTTAAAAGAGCTTCTGTTGGATAAAGGCTTGAGATGTTTTTTTTTCTGGGCATTTAATTTGTTTCCACAAAGATAAAGGTTCCACGGGACACTGTTTCAGCCTGAAACAGTGTCCCGTGGAACGTTGGGTACGGAATGATGTTCGGTTTTGTTCGGTCGGAATAGAGTTCGGTCCTCCTAAAAAACATATTTATGCAAGTAGAACTCTTCTTTACTTCGCATTTCCTTTGTTTCCACCCTGTTTTTATCCCTATACCCACATAAATGCAGCACTCCATGAAAAATAACCCGGTGAAGCTCTGATTTGAAGGAAACACCAAGTTGAGTAGCATTATCTTTTACCCGATCAACACTGATATAGATTTCTGCCTGTATAGCGTTTGAATCAGAAAGGTTGAAAGTTATAATATCGGTGTAAAAGTCGTGAGACAGGAATTGACGATTGATTGCCAACACGGCCTTATCAGTACAGAAGATGTAGTTAATAGACTGTAGCTGCCTACCCTCCTTTTTGAAAATGGATTGGACATACTTCTTTAATTGAGTTCGGTTAGTCAAGTTGACTTTAACTCTAGGGAAAAAGAAGCAAACTTTTGATTTTGAAGAAGTAAGGGGCATAATTTCAAAATTCGTAAACAAAAACCAACCAACAAGGGTAGTTTTGTATTATTAAACAGGAAAATGATTGTAAGGCTATCTGAATTGAAACCAGGACAGGAAGGAATTATTAAAGAGTTCAACAGTAATGATATTTTTCTGAAACTGATGGAAATGGGCTGTGTACCAGGAGAAAGAATCCTTATGGAACAGATAGCACCTCTTGGTGACCCAATATCAGTGAATGTGGCAGGGTATCATTTAAGTCTCCGAATTAACGAAGCGGAGCATATATTGGTGGAATTAAATAATTGATTATCAATTGATTAAATGAAAATAGGTCTCTATTTCGGGTCTTTTAATCCTGTTCATGTTGCCCATCTTATTATTGCTAATCACATTTTGAACGAAACTGATATTGAGAAAGTCTGGTTTATCGTTTCTCCTCAAAACCCCTTTAAATCGGAGTCGGGTTTATTAAACGAGTATCACCGGCTACACCTGGTTCGCCTGGCAACAGAAGACGACAATCGTATAAAGGCTTCAGATATAGAATTTGGATTGCCCAAACCTTCTTATACAACTGCTACGCTGGCTTACCTGGCTGAAAAAAATCCTGAACATGAGTTCTGTATCATTATGGGTAGTGATAGTTTTCAGAATCTTCATAAATGGAAAAATTATGAAGTGATTGTAAAAAATTATCCGGTATATGTTTACATAAGACCCGGGTTTGAAATAAATAATAGCACCGGGGCAAAACTTCATGTGCTTGATGCGCCACTACTTCAATTATCGGCTACACTTATACGTAAGTATATTAAGGAAGGGAAGTCTGTACGTTATATGATTCCTGAAAAAGTATTGGAAGAAATAGAAAAAGGCCGTTATTACAAGAAGTAGTATCAGAAAAAATAGCCAAGCAACAAACAGCCAAGTACAATAAATGGTGCGGCTATCCTTGTAAAACTCAGCAACAGAAAAGTTCCCATAATAACCATTATGCTGATAAAGCTACTGATTGGTTTTACATCAGTGAAAGAAATATCCTTCATGATAAAGAACGTGGAAGCAATCATTATTCCGACCACTACGGCATTAATTCCTTCCAGCGAACGATAAACGGCGGCATATTTTTTCATATTATTCCATATCGGAAAAAAGAAAAGTACCAGCAAGGCACTGGGAAGAAAAATGGCAACCATTCCAATAAGGCAGCCAATTATCTGCATTTCTTTTCCCATATCTTTTAATGCAGTTCCTCCGGCAAAAGAGGCAATAGAAAAAACAGGCCCCGGTAAAGCTCTTACTATTCCCATAGCTGTGTACATATCTTTTTCATCTATTTGTACAACATTTGGGTTTCTTTCCTTTACAGCTTTTCCTTCAGGTCTTACACTCCATTGCTCATACATCATAGGCATTAATACCTGGCCACCGCCAAAAACCAGACTTCCCATCCTGTATGTATTTTCAAAAAGGTTAATTGGTTTTCTATCAGGCCATTCATCTTTCCTGGCCATTTCGCTTATAATACCAGCAGCAATAAAGATGATACCAAAGAGCCAGAAATTCCACCACCTTATTTTTCTTGGCTTTTGCTCTACTTGCGGAATACGTTTACGGCTTAGGTTGGTGCTAATTCCCCCGGCTATTATTAATGTTGGAATAACCCAGGGCTGGCCAAACAAAAAATAAGTAGCAACAACACTTATTACCATAATAGCCCAGGTAATAGTATTTTTTATCGCTAATGGAAATGCCATAAAGGCTGCATAGGCCAAAAAACCAACAGCCATTGGGGCAATGAATTTGAAAATATTTGTTCCTAAATGACGCTGGTCAATGTAGGGCAACAAAAATGATAAAGCTCCCATCAGTATGCTGGCTGGCAAAATCCATATCAGCAAGGTGAGAACAGCCAGAGGCACACCTCCTCTTTTATAACCAATCAATGTCAGGGTTTGGGTGGAAGAGGCTCCGGGAAGCAATTGGCAAAATGCGTTGTATTCCATCAATTCCTGCTGAGTAACATAAGGTCTTTTATGTACAAAGGTTTTCATCATCATAGCAATATGGGCTTGCGGTCCGCCAAAAGCGGTAACGCTGTGTAAGAAAACAGCCTTCAAAAATGGAATGTGGCGCAGCAGCATGGAGGTTTAAATATAAATAAAATCAGGTAAGATGAAGACGATGACAAACAAACCATCATTTACAGTAAATTCATAAAAAATATCGCATGTATAAAAAAAACCTCTTATTACTATCATTTTTTATATCCATTCAACTTTCTGCACAAACGGAGATTGAGAAATTGAAAGCAAAGGCATCAGCGGCGGCTGATAAAATTGAATCAAAATCTATTACCTGGCGGAGAGATTTTCACCAAAACCCCGAGTTGGGCAACCGGGAAACAAGAACAGCAAAAATTATTTCGGAGCATTTAAAGAAACTGGGCATTGAAGTAAAAGAAAGAGTTGCCAAAACAGGAGTGGTGGGAATTCTGAAAGGAGCAAAACCGGGTCCATGTATTGCTCTCAGGGCTGATATTGATGGACTGCCAGTGACTGAAAGAGTGAATATTCCGTTTGCTTCTAAACAAAAGGCAACATACAACGGACAGGAGGTGGGGGTGATGCATGCCTGTGGTCACGACACACATACAGCTATGTTAATGAGTGTGGCCGAAATACTTTCAGGAATGAAAAGCGAAATCAAGGGAACTATAAAATTTATTTTTCAGCCAGCCGAAGAAGGCCCGCCAGAAGGTGAAGAAGGTGGAGCCGCTTTGATGGTAAAAGAAGGAGTGATGGAAAACCCGAAGGTGGATGTTATATTTGGTTTGCATATAGAATCAGATATAGAAGTAGGAAAGATTGAATATAAACCAGGGGCTTTTATGGCGGCGGCAGATTGGTTTTCTATAAAAGTAAAAGGCAAGGGTAGTCATGGTTCACAACCCTGGAAAGGAATTGATCCGATACAAATTTCAGCACAGATTATTGAAGGGTTACAAAACATAGTAAGCCGCCAGATGGACCTGACCAAAGCCCCGGTGGTAATAACGGTAGGTAAAATACATGGAGGAGTGAGACAAAATATTATTCCCGAAGAGTGTCAATTAGACGGAACAATACGGACACTTGACAGCGATATGCAAAAAGAAGTTCACCAAAGAATAAAATGGACGGCTACAAAAATTGCAGAAGCTTCGGGGGCCGTTGCTGAAGTTTCTTTTGATACAAAAACATTGGTGACCTACAACACTCCGGAATTGGTAAAAAAAATGATTCCCTCACTGGAATCGGCAGCGGGGGCAAGCAATGTAAAAGAAAGAAGTTGGGTAACCGGGGCCGAAGACTTTTCATATTATGGAACAAAAGCACCAGCTTTTTTCTTTTACCTCGGCGGAATGCCCAAAGGGAAAGACCCGGCAAAAGCACCGCCTCACCATACTGCAGATTTTTATGTGGATGATAGTGGCATGAAAACGGGCATTAAAGCTTTTTGTGATCTGGTATTTGATTATATGAATATGAAATAGAAAGAAGCCACGAACTACACTCAGCCACAGATTACACGGATTAACACAGATTATATTAATTGGTAACATAATTTTAATTTGTGGTTAACTAACTACGCAGCATGAAAAAAATATTTATACCCATTGTTTTTATCCTTCCCCTTTTTACCATTGCACAAAAAACCGATAAGAAATTAGAAACAAAGCTGAAGGAAGCGGTAAGCGGCTACAATGGCGACATTGGCGTCTATATAAAAAATTTAAGAACGGGCAAAACAGTTGCCATTAATGCGGACACTATTTTCCCAACGGCCAGCATTGTAAAAGTGCCAATACTGCTGGGCATCATGGATAAAATACAAAAAGGCGAATTGAAGTATGACGAGGAAATTATCTATAAAGATTCATTGCTCTATGAAGGTGAAGATATTCTTGGTTCCTTTAAGAGCAATGAAAAAATAGCATTGAAAAAAGTAATGATGCTGATGCTGACTACCAGTGACAACACTGCAAGCCTCTGGTTACAAAGCCTTGCGGGCAGTGGCACAAGAATCAATGAAATATTAGACAGCATGGGATTAAAAAGCACAAAAGTTAACTCCAGAACACCCGGCAGGGAAAACAAAAGAACCCAATACGGCTGGGGGCAAACCACACCGGCTGAAATGGCGAAGCTGTTTGAAATGATTTATCAAAACCAGGTAATTTCTCCATCCGCCAGCGAAAAAATGCAGAGGGTACTCGGCCGCAACTTTTGGGATGCGGAAGCCTTATCCCAAATACCGCCATATATTGAGGTTTATAGTAAGAATGGCGCAGTCAACGCATCAAGAAGTGAGATCATGATTGTGAATGCTGTTCATAACCCCTATATTTTTTCCATTTTTACCAAAAACAATAAAGATGTCAGTTGGGGAGATACTAATGAGGCATGGATACTGACGAGAAAAATTTCAAAAATGTTGTGGGAGTATTTTGAGCCAAAGGATAAATGGGGGAAACCAGCGGAATAAATTAAATTGCAGATTGAAAAAACATACTGTGCTTTCAAAAGAAATAATATTACAAAGACTTCGTGAAATAAAGCCCCGGCTTCAGGAAAAATATAATCTCAAGGATTTGGCATTGTTTGGCAGTTATTCACGGGATGAGCAGACCAAAAATAGCGATATAGATATAATGGTTAAAATGGCTATTCCCAATTTCAAAGACTATGTAAACACATATCGAAACCTTGAAGAATTATTTCCCGGAATAAAAGTACAGGTTGTAAGCCGTGGTGCGATAAGGCCAAAATATTTTGTGTACGTAGAACCGGATTTGATTTATGCCTAAAAGAGAATCCAAACTATTGATTGAAGATATTATTGAAAATGCCGAGGCTATTTTTCAATTTGTTGGTAATTCTACTTTTGAAGAGTTTATTAATGAAAGAAAGAGTGTGTATGCTGTAGTGAGGGCATTTGAAATAATTGGAGAGGCGGCAAAATTGATTCCGGAAGATATAAAATCTCAAACACCGTTGATTGAATGGCAATTAATGAATGATTTCAGAAATATACTTACTCACCAATATTTCGGAATAGAGTATGAAATATTATGGCAAGTTATTAAAGAAAGCCTTCCTTATAACTACGAACTGGTGAAAAGGATTGGTTTATAGCTTAAAGCTTATTTAAACAACTGGTACACCACCCAGCTCATTAAATAAGCCAACCCCGTCATATAGATTAATTGGATAACAGGCCATTTCCAGCTTTTCGTTTCTCTTTTTACTACAGCCAGTGTACTCATGCACTGCATCGCAAAAACATAAAATATCATCAGCGACAACCCGGAGGCCAGGTTAAACACTGGTTTTCCATCTGGTTTTACCGCCGCTTTCATCTTTTCTTTCAATAATAAACTTCCATCGTTGTCATCACCTACACTGTAGATAGTGGCCATTGTTCCCACAAAAACTTCTCTCGCTGCAAAGGATGTAATCAAAGCAATACCTATTTTCCAATCGTAACCCAGTGGAGTAATGGCTGGTTCAATCGTTTTTCCCAGAATACCAGCATACGAATTTTCCAACTTTGCTGACTGGTACTCCTTTCTTAATTGAGTACTATCAGCACCCTGTAGCGAGATGGCTTGTTCATACCGTTGTGAAATTTGTTGCATCCTGTTGCCCGGCCCAAAAGAACATAAAGCCCACAACACCAGGCTGATTATCATGATCACCTTACCGGCATCCATTACAAATATCCTTGCCTTGCTTATCATCGTTGGCAGCACATTGCCCCATCTTGGCGAACGGTAAGTTGGCAATTCAAGAATGAAAAAGCTTTTCTCGTTTATCTTAATAAACCATTTGGCTACATACGATACTATCAATGCCATTACAAGTCCCAATAAATACAACCCCATCATTACCAAACCCTGCACACCGAGAAAGCCGAGTAAGTATGTTTTAGGAATTACAAGGCCTATTAAAATTGTATAAACCGGCAGCCGAGCCGAACAACTCATCAGCGGAGTAATCAAAATCGTCAGCAACCTTTCTTTTTTATTCTCGATATTTCTTGCACTCATAATAGCTGGCACCGCACAGGCAAAACCACTGATCATCGGCATTACACTTTTACCATTCAGGCCAACGCTTCGCATTAATCTATCGGAAAGAAAACTTATTCTCGCCATGTAGCCGGTGTCTTCCAGCAGCGTAATCAGCCCAAACAAAATCATTATCTGCGGCACAAAAATCAGGATGCCGCCAACACCGGCAATCACCCCGTTTATTAATAAATCGGTCCAGCGGTTATCGGGCAAAGCAGCCGAAAGTCCCTGGCTTAGTTTGGCAAAACCCAACTCAATCCAATCCATGGGGAACTGTGCCAGCCAGAACACACTTTGAAATAATAAAAATAAAACGCCAATCAAAATAACATAACCCCACACCCGGTGCAATAAAAGATTATCCAGCTTTTCGGTGAACAATGATTTTTTTAAAGGGTCGGGTTCGGAAACGGTCTGCTGCATGATATGACGGATGCGGCTGTAGCGTTGCAAAATTTCTTCTGCCTGTGTTTTCGTTGGATTGAATTTATTTTTCAACTCAATATTCTCAATCGTCTTCTGCATTGTCTCATTCAAATCAAACGATTCATGGTTGATGAGATAATGGATAGCCGTGTAATCGCTTAATTGGGGAAACTGTTCTTTAACTGCTGATATTGAAGCTTCGGCCAATGCTTTATTATCAATAAAATCCCTGACCGGCGAATGATATAAATGCTGCGCCGTTTGTTCAATTGCTTTTTTCAGTTGCGGAATGCCTTTATTCTTTCTCGGATTTACGGCAATCACCGGCACACCCAGTTCCCTTTCCAATGCAGCAATATCAATCTTGATTCCTTTTCGTTTGGCCATGTCCATCATCGTCAGGGCAATTACCACCGGCACTTTCAGATCAATGATTTGGGTGCAGAAAAGAAGGTTACGTTTCAGGTTGCTGGCATCGGCCACGGCCACCACCACATCGGCTTTCAGTTCTTTATCCTGGCCCAGCAGCACTTTGTAACTCACCCATTCATCCTCCCTGCGGGGGTAAAGGCTGTAGGTGCCGGGGAGGTCAATCACTTCGGCATTCATAGATGCCGATAATGAAGTAGAACCTGTTTTCTTATCAACGGTCACCCCGGGAAAATTGCCGACCTGCTGGTTCAACCCTGTCAGGCAGTTAAAAAGGGAACTTTTTCCACTGTTCGGATTACCCACTAAAGCTATATGTAGTTTGTTGTTTTTCAACTTATGGTAAGTCAGCAAATGTAGAATGGTAAAGGCAAACAGCTTTACGAATTGCGATTTTTGGACGACTGTATCAGGAAGAAAAATTGTGTTGCCAGTTTATCTGCCAGCTTTCGCCATAGCTTCGTCCTACGCCATAGGCTTTGGCCGACGGCTGTCAGCGAAGGCAAGCCGTAATTTTTTTGTAGGCAGAAGTTCGGTTCTTTGGGCATCGTCTGTTGTGTCACTCACTTCATCGTTCGGTTCATTGTGCATCAATAAAACCTCAGCCTGGTAAGAGTCGTGTATAGGGAAGTTTCCGCAATCCCTCTCCTCAAGGAGAGGGGAATTTGAGTTTCCGAATAGTAAACTAACAGTTGGGGTGAGGTCGTATGCATCAATAATTTTTTACAATAAATAACTTTACCTCTGTTATCACTCTAATACCTTTGTCGCACAACCACCAATTATGTATTCCTTTCTTTCAAAAGCACTTTTAATCGCAATACTATTCTCTGCCTGCGCTGCCCCCAAGACTATTACTAAGCCCGATACACAAACCGCAGACAACATCAAAGCCCATATTCAATACCTCGCCGACGATAAACTGGAAGGAAGAAGAACAGGAACACCCGGAGAAGAGTTGGCCATGCAATATATCATCAGCCAGTTCAAAGAAATTGGCCTGACACCAAAAGGAACGGAGTACTATCCGCAAAATTTTATTGTAAACGACGGTAAACAAATGGATGCTGTTACCGAATTAGTAATAAATGATAACAAGCTTGAAGCCGGGAAAGATTTTTTTCTTTTCCCCTTTAGCCCAAGCCAAAAAATAGAGGTCCTGCCTTCTGTTGCTTTGCAGGAAGTTGGTATGCCCTGGTTTTTTGACTTAAAAGATGTGCTGGAAGAAAATAAGTCCAATCCTCATTTTGATTTGGTGGATTATATCCGCACCAATTACAAAGGCATTAATGACAGGGGAGCAGTTGCTATGATTTTTTATAACACCTCTTCCATTGATGACAAGCTGGTCTTTGACCCAAAAGATAAATCAGAAAAACTGGCTATTCCTGCTGTGTATGTATCAAAAGAAGCGGCAAAAAAATACTTTGCTGATAAAATGGCAACTCTGAACGTCAAACTAAGAACATCCATCAGCGAAAAAAACAGGATTGGCCACAATGTGATTGGCTATATAAATAACAAAGCTTCCACAACAGTAATACTTGGTGCCCACTACGACCACCTCGGTTATGGTGAAGACGGCAACTCAATGATAAGGACCGGAGAAAAAAGTATTCATAATGGTGCAGATGATAATGCCAGCGGCACCGCCGCATTAATTGAGCTGGCAAGAAAACTAAAAGCATCTAAAGCCACTAACAATAATTATTTGTTCATTGCTTTCTCCGGCGAAGAACTTGGTTTGTTTGGTTCAAAATATTTTACTGAAAATCCAACGATTGATTTGAAGACGGTGAACTATATGATAAACATGGACATGGTAGGGAGGCTTAATGACAGCAGCAAAGTCTTAACCATTGGCGGATATGGCACTTCTCCTGAATGGTCGAATGTTGTCAGCAAAGATTATTATGACCCGTCAATCGCTGTAAAGAAAGTAGCCCCTTCATTAAACATTAAAATTGACAGTAGCGGCACCGGCCCCAGCGACCATACTTCTTTTTACAGAAAAGACATTCCTGTATTGTTTTACTTCACCGGGCTGCATACTGATTATCATAAACCGTCAGATGATGCGGATAAAATCAATTATGCAGGAGAAAAGATAATAATTGAGCATATAGTTAACCTTGTTGAATCATTGAATGGAAAAGGCAAACTTACTTTTCTGAAAACAAGAGAAACACAAACTTCCACCAATGCAAGATTCAGTGTTTCTATGGGCATCATGCCGGATTATACTTATTCCGGTACCGGTGTAAGAGCTGACGGTGTAAGCGATGGTAAGCCGGCACAAAAAGCCGGATTAAAAGCCGGTGATGTTGTTATTCAACTGGGAGATAATAATATTTCTTCGTTGGAAAATTACATGCAGGCACTCGGCAAATTCAAAAAAGGAGAGAAGACAAAAGTAAAATTCAAAAGAGGGAATGAAACATTAGAAGCAACAGTTGAATTTTAAGTTGTAATTTGTATTGAGGTTGGTGAACTAAAGAATTTCAATCTATGGCATACCGAAACCCCAAACTTGTTCTCAACACAGAACAACTTACCGAAGAATTTTTTGACGACACCCGGCTGCTCGGCATTATGGCGCCGGTAAAAGATTATCAATTCTGCTGGCACCTGAATAATACTATCGGCCTGAATTTCCGCAACAACAATGAACTGGAAATACAACTCACTAAAAAGAAACGCAACTATTTTTTTTCGGTATATGAATATTGTGAACCCACCCGTTTCTTATCGCATTATGTTTATAACAACCAGTTTGACGGTGAATACTTGTTACCGGAATTTAAACATCTTGATTTTTTATGGTTGATGAAAGGTGATGAAGTAAGCGATGAATCATTACAGGAAACCATTCAGACGATAAAGGCCATCAGCAGTGTGCAATTGGTATTGGAATTGACTAATGAAAAAATAAAAAACAAAGAACATTTAGTTTTCTAAAAATAAACCTATGTGGCAAGAAAAAGACAATAAACTCTATAAAAAATTCCAGTTCAAAAACTTCAGCGAAACCTTTGCTTTTATGACAAGGGTGGCAATAGAGGCCGAGAAAATGGACCATCATCCATTTTGGACGAATGTTTACAACACGGTTGAAATATGGCTTAACACCCACGATGCCGGAGATGTTGTGACTGACAAAGACCACAAACTGGCAAAAAAAATAGACGCTTTAATTGCTTCCCTTTAGAGGGACGGGGGTATGCCTTTAACCTCCACCATATTAATGGTTCGTCCGGCTGCTTTTGGTTTCAATGAAGAAACAGCAGCCAATAATTACTTTCAATCCAGCCCGGATATAAGTAAGGAAGAATTACAGCAACGGGCACTAACTGAGTTTGACATTATGGTGCAAACGCTGCGAAGCCACGACATTAATGTGTTCGTTATTGAAGACACCAAAGAACCGGCCAAGCCCGATGCAATCTTTCCAAACAACTGGCTCAGCACTTCTCCGACTGGAATTGTTATGGTGTTTCCCATGTATGCACCCAATCGAAGAATAGAAAAAAGAGAAGAGATATTGGAACAGATTGCCTCCTCCTTTATAATAAAGGATTTACAGGACTGGACCGGATACGAAGCCGAAGGAAGATTTTTAGAAGGCACCGGCAGTATGATTATTGATTACGAGAACAAAATGATTTATGCCTGTGTGTCGGAAAGGACGAGTCTATTGGTATTGGAAAAATATGCTGCTACCAACAACTTCCAGGCTATTGTTTTTCTGGCCACAGATAAAAACGGGATGCCTGTTTATCACACCAATGTAATGATGACACTCGGCGAAGATTTTTGTGTGTTGTGTGAAGAAGCCATTGAGGAAGAATGGGAATTGATTGCTGTGCGTCAATTACTGGAATCAACTAATCATAGTATTATCGCCATTACCCGTGACCAGATGCATTCTTTTGCCGGCAATATGCTCGAAGTAAAAAACAATAAAGGTGAAAACATTCTGATACTGAGTCAAACGGCCTTTAACTCTCTGCGAAAGGAACAAAAACAAATGCTGGAAGCTTTTTCCACATTGTTGCCGATAGCAGTGCCCACCATTGAAGAAGTGGAAGGCGGTAGTGTGCGGTGTATGATGGCGGAAGTGTTTTTGGAAAGAAAAGATGAATTATGACCATTACTGACATCACGGATTATCCCTCGGATAAATAAACAACACCGAATCTGACAATACCGCAGAACCAAAAACCCCGATGGCGCCATTAATTTTAGTATTGATAAAAACGGGTTCCACAAAAGGATTAAATATTGCCTGTAACTGATCGTCAAGGTCTTTGTAAAATTCTGCTGAATTTTTATCTAACGACTGTATAAAAACCCATCCTTCATCATCTTTGTCGTACTCATAAGTCACTTCAATGGACATAATAATTTTTTGTCCATCAGCATTTTCGTCACTGAAAATAATCCGGCCAATGTCTTTGACTGGAAATATTTCATTGGGCCCGGAAACACAAGTATTAAGAAACCCGTCAAGCACATGGGCATGGTGCACCGAAGTGTCAATCATCCGGTTCATCTGAAAACGAAAATAATCTTTTGTTCCGGGGTTGTCCCTGATGGTAATAATTACTCCATCATGTCCGCCATAAGAATCAATAAACGCAGGTGTGTATTTAATGGAGTCTATCCTTACGGGCCGTTGGTTGATAGTAGTGCTTGCAGTATAGGCCTTTCCTTCGAAGTTTATCTCCAGTGTATAGGCCTTTCCCAATTCGGCAGCAATATTACCACGGTAATAAGGCTCCCAACGACACCTGAACTTATTAAAGGTGGAATCGGCGACTAATATATCAACCATTGCGCCGTTGGTGATTTTTACTACAGCCCCCCTTGCAAAAACTTGCTGCGGAGTAACTTTTGAACTAAAGAAAGAATTGCTTTTGCTGATAAATATTTGAGGCTTCTTTCCGGGATATAACATTCCTTCAATAAAAATTTTGCTTTCATGATTTGATGGAAAGTTTACACTGATTGTCTTTTGACAGGAAGCAATCAATATGCTAACGATGATTGCAGATAAGAATTTCAGAATATTCATTTTCTTAAAATTTAAAGTTGAACGAAATACTGGGAATAATTGGCAGCAGCGATACTTGTTTTGCCGTTGGCTTGCTCGTTAATGCGTCCACCTGGAAATAAACGAAATAGGGATTTTGTCTGTTGTACGTATTATAAAAGCCGAAAGACCATTCTCTTTCGTAACGCATCTTAAATAGTTTGCCCATCTTTTTATGAGAAATAGAAACATCGAACCGGTGATAAGGAGCTAAGCGGTAATTATTTCTTCCATCATATGCATAATAATTACCCTCGAATATTGTCCCTGAATTAAGTGTGCTTACACGACCCGTAGGAACAGTAAAAGCAACGCCTGAAGAATAAACAAATACGCCGCTCAGGGTCCATCTTTTAGTAAGCTGATAACTGGTAGCTACTGACAACACATGCCGCCTGTCGTACTTGAATGGAAATTCTTTTCCGAAATTTAAATCTTTAAACTGCTGGGTGGTGAGGGAAAGAGTGTAAGAAATCCAACCCGTCAGGTTTCCTGAATTTTTTTTCACAAAAAACTCTGCACCATAACTTTCACCCTTTCCGTACACCAGTAAACTGTCTAAGTTTATATTTATCCTCAATTGCTTTCCTTCTCCAAACAACACCTGGTTGTCCATTTTCTTATAATAAACTTCCACACTTGTTTCAATTGCATTGTCTTTAAAATTTCTAAAATAACCCAATGCATACTGAGTGGAAGATTGAGGCTTTGTTTTATTGCTGGACGGAACCCAGATATCTGTTGGCAACCCGGCAGTAGAATTAGGAATCAAATGCAAAAACTGGTTCATCTGCGTATAGGATGCTTTTACAGAAGCATTATCACCAACAGATATTTTAGCAGTGATGCGTGGCTCAATAAATGTATAAGTTTTACCTGATGCGGAAAAAATAGGAACTCTAATACCGTAATAAACGCTGAATTTTTGCGATGCGTCAAACTCATCACCAACATACAAAGCCATTTCGTTTGATTGCATTTTGTTAATGCTGTCTTTGTTGATGGTTATCCGGTTTCCCCGTCGGGGGATGCTGCCAGAAAACGATGCGGGGGTTAATGAATGACGGATATAACTGAAACCAGTTTTTATTTTATGTTTTGTATCGGGTGTAATGGTAAAATCAGTTTTTACCGTAACATCCTTTACACCAGTATAAAGCAGCGAGTAATAATTATTCTGCGAAGTAGAAAGAGCAAGATTATAATCATTATAAATAAAAGAAGTGTTGGAAAAAATTTTACTGCCGAACAAATGATTCCATCGAACTGTGCCGGTGCTGTTTCCAAAAACAGTAGTATAATTTAAGCTGGCCGGATTAAGATAAGCCGCCTTGTCATTGCCTTTAAAAAAACTGAGGAAAACCTGGTCTTTCTTTCCCAGCTCAAAATTAATTTTAGCGTTTACATCATAAAATTTATATGTATTGCTGCTGTTTGTAAGTGCTTTGAGCAATAAATCAACATAGCTCCTTCTTGCAGAAACAATGAAGGATGATTTATTTTTCTGAATGGGCCCTTGAAATGTAAGGTTGGTTGACAGCAATCCTATTCCTCCTTCTGTCTGATATTTTGTTTTATTACCTTCCTTCATAGTAATATTTAAAATAGAGCTGAGCCTACCGCCATACTCTGTAGGGAAGCCGCCTTTTATCAACAGCACATTATTAATGGCGTTTACATTAAACGTACTAAACAAACCAAACAGGTGATTGGGATTATATACCGTAGCTTCGTCTAACTGAACTAAGTTCTGGTCCTGGTTGCCGCCACGTACATAAAAACCCGTGGTACCTTCCTGTCCGCCCTGCACACCTGGCAGCAGTTGAATTATTTTAAGCACATCTCTTTCTCCCAATAGCACAGGCAGGTTTTTTATGGCGCTCAATGGCACATCAATCACACCCATCTGTGCTTTTTGTACATTACGATTGTTTTTTCCTGAACTAATAATTACTTCGCCTAAAGTACCGGCACTGTTTTCTAATAATAAATTTATTTGTATATTTTCTTTTGCAACAACTTTTTTTGCCTGGATACTATATCCCTGGTAAGAAATAAGTAATTCGATTGTATCTGCCACCGGAACAGTAAATGAAAAAAAACCATACTGGTTAGTCGAAGTTCCTGTTTTAGCATTGGCATTTACAACAGAGGCTCCAATCAATGCTTCTTTTGATACGGCGTCTTTTATATATCCGCTGATGGTAATTTTTTGTGCCATCGAAAAAAATGGCAACAGCATAACAGACAGGAGTAATAATTTGTGTTTCATTATCTCATTTTTAATGTGCTAGTGCATTAACTAACGCTGATGTTTTTCCGTTTCCAGAAATTCCATTTGCAGTATTTTAATAT